>WNFL01340771.1_pt4 | contig 90045 bp, 65 predicted proteins | sample 5400361 | NCBI WGS metagenome assembly WNFL01 (sample SAMN13153351, study PRJNA577476) | soil metagenome | isolation source: 40 cm soil on Douglas fir-dominated hillslope | place: USA:California | collected 2013-09-17
GATGGTGTAGGGACTACCCAACACCGTTTCGCCGGCAGTACGACTGTAGCTGGCGCTCACGCCATCAGCAGCCAGGAAGCCAGTTAGGGTTCCAGTGAATGCCGGATCGGCTGATCCGTATTCCTTACTCGCAGCATCCGGAGTTACTGAAGCCAACTTCGGATTGATCGTGAACGCGGCAGTGTTGTAAGTGATGGTGTAGTTACTGAGCACTCCAGCCGGACTGAGCACGGCGCTGATGGTGTAGGGACTGCTGGCGACTGTCTCGCCGGCGGTGCGACTATAAGTTGCAGTCACACCGTCAGCACCAAGGAAGCCAGTTAGGGTTCCAGTGAACGCCGGATCGGCTGAGCCATATTCCTTGCTGGCAGCATCTGGAGTAACGGAAGCCGCCTTCGGAGTAATGTTAAAAGCGGCAGTGTTATAAGTGATCGTGTAGTTGGTTAGTACGCCAGCCGGACTGAGCACGGCATTGATCGTGTAGGGACTACCCAACACAGTCTCACCGGCGGTGCGGCTGTAGGTCGCAGTCACACCGTCACCGGCCAGGAAGCCACTCAAGGTACCGGTAAGTGCCGGATCGGCTGATCCGTATTCCTTACTCGCTGCATCGGGAGTCACAGAAGCCAACTTCGGATTGATCGTGAACGCGGCAGTGTTGTAGGTGATCGTGTAGTTGGTTAGCACACCTGCGGGGCTGAGCACAGCACTGATGGTGTAGGGACTACCAGCAACTGTCTCACCTGACGTGCGGCTGTAGGTGGCGGTCACGCTGTCGGCCACCAGGAAGCCGGTGAGCGTGCCGGTGAATGCCGGATCGGCCGAGCCGTATTCCTTGCTTGCGGCGTTTGGTGTTACTGATGCCAGCTTCGGATTGATCGCGAAGTTGGCGGTGTTGTAGGTGATCGCGTAATTGCTGAGCACTCCAGCGGGACTGAGCACGGCGCTGATGGTGTAGGGACTCCCCAACACAGTTTCACCTGCAGTGCGACTATAAGCAGCAGTCACACCGTCAGCAGCCAGGAAGCCGGTTAGGGTTCCAGTGAACGCCGGATCGGCTGATCCGTATTCCTTACTCGCTGCATCCGGATTTACTGAAGCCAGCTTCGGATTGATAGTGAAGTTGGCGGTGTTGTAAGTGATGGTGTAGTTACTGAGCACGCCAGCCGGACTGAGTACCGCGCTGATAGTGTAGGGGCTGCCCAACACAGTCTCACCGGCAGTGCGACTGTAAGTTGCGGTCACACTGTCAGCAGCCAGGAAGCCGGTTAGAGTTCCAGTGAAGGCCGGATCGGCTGATCCGTATTCCTTGCCCGCGGCGTCCGGAGTTACTGACGCCAGCTTCGGATTGATAGTGAAGCTGGCCGTGTTGTAGGTGATCGCGTAATTACTGAGCACTCCTGCGGGACTGAGCACCGCGCTGATCGTGTAGGGACTACCCAACACAGTTTCGCCAGCCGTGCGACTGTAGATAGCCGTCACACCGTCGGCAACCAGGAAGCCCGTGAGCGTGCCAGTGAAAGCTGGATCTGCATCACCATAGGTCTTGCTTGCGGCATCTGGCGTCACGGAAGCTGCCTTCGGATTGATAGTGAAGCTCGCGGTGTTGTAGGTGATGGTGTAATTGCTAAGCACACCTGCCGGACTGAGCACGGCGCTGATTGTATAGGGACTACCCAACACAGTTTCGCCAGCCGTGCGACTGTAGATAGCCGTCACACCGTCGGCAACCAGGAAGCCGGTGAGCGTGCCGGTGAATGCCGGGTCGGCATCACCGTAAGTTTTGCTCGCGGCGTTTGGCGTTACTGATGCCAGCTTCGGGTTGATGGTGAAATTGGCGGTGTTGTAAGTGATTGCGTAATTGCTGAGCACACCAGCTGGACTGAGCACAGCATTGATCGTATAGGGACTGCCTAACACAGTTTCGCCAGCTGTTCGGCTGTAAGTTGCGGTCACACTGTCAACAGCCAGGAAGCCAGTCAGCGTGCCGGTCAATGCCGGGTTGGCGTCACCGTAAGTCTTGCTCGCGGCATCAGGAGTTACCGAAGCTGCCTTCGGATTCACGGTCATGGTTCCAGTCGCATAGCTGATTGTGTAGTTTCCCAGACCAGTACCGACAGCTGCGCTCGGAGTGATGGTATACGGCGAACCAGCAACGGTCGCTGATGCAGCGTAACCGCTGCTCGTAAAGGTTACGCTCGTCACCGTGTCCGTGTTGACCAAGCCGCTCGTCGTGAATTCTGTTCCAGCGGGAGTCACTGCGTCGCCGTAGGTTTTGCTTTGGTTCGTCGCGGTCACGGTTAGCGCTTTCGGATTAACCGTCATGGTTCCGTTGGCGTAGGTGATCGTGTAGTTACCCAGACCTGATCCTACCGCCGCGCTCGGCGTGATCGTATACGGCGAACCCGCGACAGTCGCGGTAGCCGCATACCCGCTGCTAGTCAAAGTCACGCTCGTCGCGCTGTCAGTGTTAACCAGACCGCTAGTCGTAAACTCTGTTCCCGCTGGAGTCACCGCCGTTCCGTAGGTCTTGTTTTGATTCGTTGCTGTAACGGTCAGCGCCTTGGCATTAACCGTCATCGTCCCGGTCGCGTAGGTGATTGTGTAATTCGACAGTCCAGTGCCGACCGCGGCGCTCGGCGTGATCGTATACGGTGAACCAGCGACAGTGGCTGTCGCCGCATAACCGCCGCTCGTCAGAGTCACGCTCGTCACAGTGTCGCTGTTGATTAGGCCGGTGGTTGTGAATTCGGTGCCGGCTGGGGTCACCGCCGTTCCGTAGGTCTTGTTCTGATTCGTCGCGGTTACCGTTAATGCTTTCGGATTAACTGTCAGGGTAGCAGCGGTTGAGGTGGCTGTAGCCGGGACGCAAGTGTTTGTGAACACGGCCTGGTATTTGTTCCCACTGAGAGAAACAGTTGGATTTGAAATTAGCAGCGAGCCCGTGGTCACACCGCTGTACGGCGCGACGTTCGCAAGATTTGAGAATGCGCCAACGCCGCCCACCTGAACTTGCCATTGCACGCTCGGCGCAGGGGTGCCGCTCGCCGCCGCCGTAAAGCTGACGCTGGCTGCGCCGTATGTGACTCCCTGACTAGTTGGATTAGTGGTAACTGATGGGGACGTACACGCCGGAGCATTCACCAGAAATGAATTACTGGTTCCGTTTTCAGAGCCGCCGGTGTTTCTGGTGGCAGTAATGGTGAAGGTTCCAGTATTGGAAATGGTGACGCTGTGTGAGGCCAGAACTCCATTGACAAACGAGGCCGTTGCACCACTGCCCGCTGCCAAGGTACCGGTCGACGTGATCATGACTTTGTTAGGACCACCATCGAAACTAGTGACTGTGTTACCGAGAGCATCGATTGCTCTGACCTTGATGTTGAAAGCGGTGCCCGCCGTTTGTGTGCCGATAGGACCGTTGCTGGTATTGGTAACTGCGAAGCTCGCTAATGGTGCCGGGTTCACATCGAAGCTATTGCTTGTCCCGGTTTGTGCTCCGCCGGATGTTCGAGTTGCGGTGATAGTAAAATTGCCGGTATTGGAGATCGTGACGCTGCGCGTAGCCAACACACCAGCGACAAACGCCGGCGTGGTGCCGCCACCTGCTGAAAGAGTTCCAGTTGAGCTGATGTTTACCGTGCTTACAAAAGTTGTCGCGGTGTTATTGAACTGATCGCGCGCAGTTACCTTGATGTTGAATGAAGTTCCGGCGGTTTGCGTTCCAATGTTTCCACCTGCGGCCGACTCGACCAGGAAGCTGTTGACCGCGCCTGCTACTTGGGACAAGGAGCCAAAGTTTGTTGTTCCATTAATTATTCCATTAATAACTGCGGTTCCCGGATTTCCCGCTGTCCGGAGAATGTTTCCGCTCGACGGCAGGCTCGCGCCGTTTGTTGCTCGCACCTGAATGCCGCTAATTGTCAGGACATCACTCTTCGTGGTGCCAGTAACAATGAAGCTGGCAGTGATGGTTGATGACGTGACGTTAATGGTAGGCGCGCTGCCCGGGGGCGAATTGACGATGTCCCGACCACCCATGGCAGATACACTTCCGACGCCTGCATTAAATGTCCACCCGCTCGGAGCCGTAAGAATTAATGTCTTGAACGCCGAGGCTGTATCCGCGAAATCTGTGGTCGCACCTTCGGTTATGACAATGTTGCCCAGAGCGGTAAAAACCGGCGAGGTAGCGTTCGCTGCGTTATCGGCAGAAATGTTTGTTCCGCCCGTAGCGGCCGTGACGGAAACCGCGTCCGTAAACGTGGTCTGAGCGGTCACGCCTGAAGTGAGACCTCTCCCGCCCACGATGAACTTCATGTCCTGATCATAATCCTGAACCACATACTCGCCGCTGAAGTTGCCATCGGCATCGGCCACAGCATCGAATCCTCGTTCCTGCGGGGTGTGCGGGTCCTCGTGAATCTTGACCCTGACAGTTTCGCCGGCCTGGAAGCCACGACCCGAAATTAAAGCTGTTTGTCCTGGCACATAGTCAATCTTGTCGGTCGTGATCGAAGCCGCCGAACTCGCGAGAACCGAAGAGGAGCTGAGGACAGCTCCGCTGCTGTTTGCACCGCCAAGCACCAGCGCCTGACCATTCATTTCAGTAATCGTTTGGCCAATGCGATCGAACAGTGGATCGCTCTGGTTGTTATGAAACAGGGCCGTACGCGTTTGTGACGCAAGAACCTGGGCCGGGAGACCGGCACAAGTATCTGATTCTGGAATCACGTGAGCGAAGCCGCCGAATATTCCGTAAGCGGGATCATATATCTCCATCGAGCCATCGTCGTTCCCGCCAATGATCTGCACCTTGCCGTCAAATAAGACGCGCATGAGCGGACTCACGCGTGCGTTTACCATTCCACCGACGCCCACGAAGCTCGCACCGTCGAAGATCTCGCCTGATGAGAGAGCGTCACCCGAGGCGTTGCGGCCGCCCACGAGCAACACTCTCCCATCGGCAAGCAGCGCAGCAGAATGCATTGATCGAGCATCGTTCATATTTGCGCCAGCGGCGCTGAAGGTGCCGGTCGAGGGATCAAAGATCTCTGCGCTGCCGTTTGCATCGCCGCCCGCGACGAAAACACGACCATCAGCAAAAAGCGTCGCGCTGTGACCTGCACGCGCGACGCTCATTGCCGGACCGGATGCAAACGCACCCGTCGTCGGGTCGAAAATCTCTGTTGTATTTAGCGCTCCTGCCGCATCGTGTCCGCCGGCGATCAATACGCGCCCATCGGCCAACAAGGTTGCCGAGTGATCGGCGCGTGCCGCGCCCATGTTCCCTGTTACCGAGAACGTTAACGAAGCCGGATCGTATATCTCACATTCATTCAATGGCCCGCTCGAGTTTTCCCCACCAGCAATCAACACTGTGCCGTTAGACAGTCTGGTGGCCGTATGCCCACGCCGTTCAACCAACATGGTGTCGCTCGGGGGCAGCGGTGCGTTTGGCGACATCAGCGTCGGATTCACCGGCGCGGCTTTAATGGCCGGCGCCGCCGTCGATCGGAGACCTACCATTGCCGAGGCTTTGCCAAAAAGCAGTTGGGCCGAGGAAGACGTCGCGGCCAAAGCCGTCGCAGCAATAGCAATCAGGGCCAACAGCGCGAGCGATCGCACTGGTTTGTTTCTCAGCCTGATTGTCTGGGTAAGCAATGAACGAACGGAAGAGACGACGAGGTCGGGGGACATTCGCATTAGGAAACTCCTGAGATATTTTGCTGACAAGTGATCAGCCTGCCAGACGGAGAAAAAACTTAGTCACCTCTCCCGGATCTCCGGCGGAAGATCGGAAAAGATGTCAGTCAAAAGTTCGCGCCTTCATGTTCACGTAAACATGAAAGAGTGAACCTGGGGGAAGACCGGCTCTAAAAATGTGCCTTGTCGCAGAATCGCTTTAAGAATTTGGGATGCGATTCCCGCACGCGAAAGGAAACGAAAATAAGCCTTTGTCAGCTTTTACCCTGGGTTCGTACAATCAGTTGCACCTGAGGAACAATCCGAAAGCAGGTGCCCTTCCACAAACACTGGCCCGCTCCTTTGGCGAAGAAGGAAACTGATAACGCTACGAGCGCGCGCAAGTGTTGTGCAGCACCTAGTGCAAAGACCGGGCCAGAGATTTCTCAACCCGTAAATTTTTTTACGAGGGCAACGACCGCTCCCGATCAAGTGCTTATCGAACTGTGAGTTAAAAAATGTTTTAGCTGCGAGGGAAGTTGACCGCTGCGTTTGGTCTTAGTGATGTCGGCGTGAACCGCTGCTCACTCGCGAGCAGTTGTGGTAGCGAGTGAACGTGAGCAAGCCAGCGTCAAGCTCTTCCCTGGGACCGCGGAAGTCTCGCCCGCACCGACCTGCGACAGACATAAGCATCGGAAGTTAAAGTCAATGTACCTTCGAAGCGGGCGAGGCGCCCGCGGTTCCAGGGAAGAGCTTGAGTGGTTTTTTCGGGATGATTGACTTCGAGAAACTTCAACTGTCTACGTCAACCTATCTAACAAACTTTTTGTAAACTCACTGGCGGGTCAATCGGTGGGAGCCATTGCCCACATGAATGTGTGGGCCAGTGGCCACTCCGGGCACGCTGGTTCGAAACGCCAGAAAAGGTATTTGCTCGCTAGTAAGAAACTGGATCAGCGCCTTGCCCTCCAGGCTATCAGGGTGTAACCCCACATCCATACTGTTCCGGTGATCGAGTCCCCAGCGATTATGCAGCTCTGATTGTCCAAAAGCAGTGAGGGGCAAGGGCCGCTTGAAGCGGGACATAAAAAATTTCTCGACTCTGGTTGAATCTGAAATCTTCCAACGGCCAGGCCCGGCAACCACCGCGGCCGGCAAATCTTTCCGCGGCGGTTCGCTGCGTTCGATCCGAAGGATGCTCGCGGAATCAAGGAAACTTGTAACATTGCCGCGCGTATACCAAATGCCGTCACCCACTTTTGTAACGTCATCGACCTGCATTCGCCGACCACCGACCAGATGGATCCAAACTGTTGGCTCATTTGCCGGAGCTGTCGCTAAGGGAGCCTGGTTCGCGTCCGTTTGATTTGTTGCGGGCGCAGTAACATCCGGTGCGACGGGCTGTTTCAACGCCGGTTGCGCTGAGGCGATAGAAAGCCCAAGAACAAGGATAAAAATTGCCCCGCAAGATTTAAGTACAAATCGCATAGGAGTAAAACGACGCAACCGCGTTGCGGTTGAAATTTCTTTTCTTACTAGTTCCCAGGGCAGCCGAAGCGGCAACCTTGGGCTGGAGGCCGTAGCCCCGGTTGGGGCATTAATGAGAATGCCCACCCGCACGCTGATTCATCCCTTCGGCGCGAAGTAACCGACGCGTGTGCGAGTTTGGTAAGTCGGAGTCGTAGGTTCAACTCGAACGCGCCGGAAGCCGCCATCCCGCGTTCTGTTAGTGGGCGTGTAATAGAGTGCATACTGATGACGTAGTTCCTCCGCCACTTCCGCGTAAGTTGCTTCCAGAGCGTCAAAGCTGAGAGGTTTGTACAGCCGGCCGCCAGTGGCTGTCGTCAGATCCGCCAACATCTGTTCACTTTGATCGAGCGCCTGCAGACCCAGGCGCAAGTCGTCTATGCGAAGTTTGTTGAAGCGTTGTGCTGAATCGCTGGCGCTGGTGAGCGAATCGAGGTCAGCCCGTTTTTCGGCGCGGGATATTTCCGTATTGCTGACCACGTAGACCGTGACCTGAGCTTGCAATAGTGCCCGTACAGCACTTTCCAGCGTCGTGCCTTTTCCGCTGTCAATTCCATCCGTCAATACAATCACAGCCCGGCGTGATTTTGAGGGGCCGTATTGCTCACGCGACGCCAGCAGCAAGGCATCGTAGAAACGTGTGAACATCCCAGGCACGACGCGGTTTAAAGCGCGCTGTAGTTGGAAGCGACTGTTGGTCCAGTCCTGCAGTAGCTGCACTGTGTCGTCAAATTTAATCAGACTGATTCGATCCTCAGGCCCCAGACCTTTGGCAAAGCCTTCCGCGGCGCGACGGAAATCATCGAGGTTGCGCACCGCTGAAGACGACGCATCGATCATCAGGACCGCATCCACCGGAACCTGTCTGAGCGCCAGGTCGCGCAGTGGTTGCTCGCGCTCGTCTTCGAACACGCGAAAGTCGTCGCGCGTAAGCTGAGAGACGAGCCGCCCATTTCCATCGCGTACAGTGACCGGCAGCATCACCTCAGTTGTTTCCACTGAAATCACGTCGCCCGGATTGATTTGCTCTTCCTTTTTTGGGGGTAAGGGTTGTAGAGGCGGAGGTTCACCCAGGCGTTCCAGTAAGGTCGGAGTAGGAGAGGGCTTGGCTGCCGGTTTTTGAGCCGGCCCCTGCGTCTGAGCTGCCGTTTTCCGCCGCGATTTGGTTTGCGCCGACGAGAACCCGCTCTCTTGCACACTGACTACCAGTTGCGACATGGCGATCGCAATCAGGCATAGTGCAACTTTGAGGCGGCGAAAATTCTTATTGCCGAGACGTGCCATTGGAATTTGGCGTGCTTTGGGATTCGCTCGTTTCACCTGTTGCTGCTTTCATTGCAGACAGGATCTTGTCGGTGACGCGGTGTTTTCGGAGTTCGGCAAGCTTGGGCGGAGAGAGATCAAATTCCACCGGAGACTGCTCGATGCGGCGGATGATCGTGCCTTCGGAAAAGCCGGCTTCAATCAGTTCCACGATCGAATCGTTCGTCAGGGTTGGAACTTTCTCCAGCTTCAAAGGTGCGCCGGCCTCGCTGGGCGGACGCAGGATGCGGACGGTTGCGGAGCCAGTGGTCACAGTGTCGCCGGCCGCGGAACCATTGCCTCCTCTGCTTTGGGTGTTGCCGTGAAAACCTCCGCTGGAGCCAAATATATCGGTGCTGTTACTGGGAGCGGAGGGATTTCTGGCAGGGTCGTTCTGCTTGTCAATTCCAGTGTTGGCGTTAGGGGAGGCACCCTCATTGAAAAAGTTTTCGTCACTCCAGTTCTCATCGAATTCGACGCCCTGATGTCGCGCCAGCATTGCCAGAATGATCTTTTCACTAACGCCGGATTTCTTAAGATCAATCATGCGCTCGGTGGAGAGATCAAATCTGGTTGGACTCGATCCGATAATCGCGATGATCGTCTTTTCTTTGAAGTCGGCTTTGACCAACTTAATTACGGATGTGTTTGTGAGCAGATCGTGGGTAGTTTGCGCAGTCGCACGGTTCCCGCTCAGGTTGAGGGAAAGAAAAATCAGGAGGAACCAAAAAATTAAAGACTTCATGGTATGACCTCAAAATACAGAATTCAGGACTCAGAATTCAGGACTCGAGAGTGATAATTCTGAATGACTCCTCAGTCCTGAGTCCTTATTCCTGCTCTCCTGGAAGATTCGTTCCTCTTCCATATCGTTGCCTGATCTTTTTGACGTAGTTCCGTGTTTCCTGAAACGGGGGCACTTTATTGCCATAACTAATGACTCGCCCCTCACCGGCATTATAACTCGCCAGCGCCAGATCCACCTGGCCATTAAACATTCTCAACAAATCTCTTAAATATTGCGTCCCGCCCCGGATATTCTCGGTTGGCTCAAAGGGCCGTGACACTCCAAAGCGGCGCGCGGTTCCCGGCATGAGTTGCATTAAGCCTCGCGCGCCCTTGGGGCTCAACGCTCGCGGGTGAAAATGCGACTCCTGCTCAATTACCAGGAAGACCAGATAAGGATCAACGCCGTAGCGATTGCCGTAGGTTCGGATCAGTTGATCGATGGAGGGGCTGCCGGAGGTCCAGCCGCGTTCTTTCCAGTCTGCCGACGAAGCAGCGTCCGGCAGATTGCGCTCGATACGATCAATGCGGTTACGATCCAGAAAGCTCAAAAGGTTCGCGCGTTGATACCAGGCGCCGTCAGCGGTTTCCTTCACTTCGTCCACTTTGAACTTCGCTCCGCCAACCAGGTAAATCCAGGTTGAGGCGGTAACTGCCTTCGGTTTTTCCACCGGCAAAGTTGACGGCGGCGTGCCGGTCTTCGCCTTGGTATCGACCTGGGCCACAAACACTGGCTCGATTGATTTCACTTTGCGAGAGGCCGCCTCGGTCAGCGCATCGCGCTTGTACCAAACTTCTTCGCCGTGCCACCAGGCATCGTCGACGTGGATGGTGCCGCCGTCAACGAACGTAATTAGTTTGCCTTTTTCAGTGCGGTTTTCTGCCGGCGCTGCGGTTGACTGAGCTACTCCCGAAGCGGGAACAATAACCAACTGGCCTGCTTTTAGTTTGCTGTTTACCGAAAGGCCATTCAGACGGGCCAATTGAAGCGGATTGAAACCAGCGCGCTCGGCGAGCGTAGTGAGCGTATCGCCGGCGCGCGCCTGCACGTTGGAAAATTTCTCGGCAGCAGGTTTTGTCGCCTGGGAACGGGCGTGGCGTTTCTGGGCCTGTAAATGAATCGAGCCGCCGCTTATCACGACGAGCCCAACTACAACAGCCAGGACGTTGAAATGTTTTCTACTCATCAGACTGCAAATTACTCAAGTGAACTGCTGGACCGCGGGCGTCCCGCCCGCCCCAACGTACCACGACACAAACATCGGGAATTAGAATCAACGTACCTTGAAGCGGGCGGGACGCCCGCGGTCCCAGAAAATCGCTTAAACCGATACCGATTGCGACTGCACTTCCGGCGCGAGGTTTTCAAACGTATGAGACGAACCGAAATAGTTGCGCCACGCCAAATCCAGCAGCTCCGGCGTAAGTGATTGCGGACGTCCTTCAAACAAGCATAGATCGCTGACGCGACTTAAAAGATCGCGCGGCTCACTGGATTTCATCGGCCGGCCCTCGCCGGCATACTTGCCCAGCAAATATTCAAGGCTGGCTTCATCGATAGTTATTCCCTGGGCCGTTGCTGCCCGCTTGAATATCTCGGTGTAGGCCGATGGCGTCGGCATCTCTACACGAACCCGGTAACCCATGCGGCGCAGGAAAGCTTCGTCGATCATCCCGGCCTCGTCAAGGTTGGTGGAAAAAATGACGAGCTGCTCAAAAGGCATTTCAATCTTCTTGCCGTTCCTGAGAGTCAAACAATCGATGCGGCGTTCAAGCGGCTGGATCCAGCGGTTAAGTAAATCACGCGGCGATACCGGCTGGCGTCCGAAGTCATCTATTACCAAAGTCCCGCCGTTGGCTTTTATTTGAAACGGAGCATCGTAATACCTTGATGTCTCGGACCAGGTCAGGTTCGTATTGTCGAGTGTTAACTCGCCGCCAACCATAATCAGAGGACGCTCAATTTCCACCCAGCGGCGATCATGCTCGCGGGTGGTGCGGCGGTTTGGAATTACAGTGTGGCAATTAGCGTCGTAGATGCGAATGACCTGTCCATCCGATTCGATGGCGTAGGGTATCCAGACGGACCCAGAAAGCGCTGCGTTTATTCTCTCGGAAACAGCCGTCTTGCCCGTGCCGGGGAGGCCGGTCAGGAAAAGGGAGGAGCGAGAGTTGATAACGCAGCCGAGGGTTTGCAGCAATGAATCGGGTAGAACCAGATCGCTGAAGGCTGAACGAATGGTGTCGATCGAAGCAGGGCGCGATGGCCCGGCCTGCAGCCGCATCATGTAAGAATAATCGGCGAGCGATACGGGCGCTGGTCCACGATAGCCGTTGTGCGACTCCATGCTAACCAGTCGTTCCCAACCGGCATCGAGCATCGCATAGCGCGTAGTGCCGACGGCGCTCTTCAGGCGCATCTCGATCAACTTTTCGCGGTAAAGGCCGTAGAGAATTTCTTCAGAGAGTGTGCAGGGAAGGTGCAGCTTTTCGGCAACCAACGCTGAGGTTGCGTCAGTGAGAGTGGCCACCTGCTTGAGGGCCAGGTTGCGAAGCAAGGCGTCAGACACGCCTGTCTCTTCCAGATCCTCCGGCGTAGGAGGGCCGAGCTTTTCAATTTCTGCTCGCGTTAGGAAGCTCAGGTGGCTCATTTATTGCTCCGGATTAATAGGGGGTAGCGTTTCTATTTCAGTTCGAAGGGTTGGCTTGCCGAAGCCCGCGTAGCGCGCGGTGGCATAAAGCCTGGGGCGTGAGCCCCAGGTCAGCCGCCGTATCAAACCCGAGCCCGCGTGAGCGGGCGAAAGTCGCCTCTCGCACCTTATTCGTTTGTCTTGGCCACGGAGCGCAGCTGTTCCAACGTCGCGCGCGCACTCTGTGCCAACTTCTCATCACCCTTACCATCGTAAAGTTGAATCAACCTGACGAGCACGTCAGGTGAGTTTGGTTGCAAGGCGACTGCTTGCTCCAAATGCTTGATCGCTTTCTTGACGTCACCGCGTCGCTCGAGCCGGGCGGCGACGTTGAGATGGCCTTTGAACTCACCCTGCGCGCGCGCAAAACTTTGGTAGGCGTCGTCAAACTTACCGCGCTCAGACTGTGCCAGACCCAGATTGTTCCAAATGCGTGGATCGTTGGGCGACAGTTTCGCGGCCCGCTTCAGATACTTCGCAGCCTTTTCGTAATCCTGATTTTCGTAAAGTAGAAAACCAAGATTGTTCAGGTTCTGCGCGTCGTCTTTGTTCAGGCGTACTGCATTCTCAAATGACCGCTCGGCCAAATCACGAAGTCCCTTGCGCCAGTAAGCGACGCCCAGGAGCGTGCTGGGCTCGCCCAGTTTTGGCGCGGCCGAAGCAGCCATCGACAATTCAGCGATAGCTCCGTTTAAGTCGTGGTTGTTGAGCAGCGTGCGACCTTTCTCAAGATGATCCAGGGCTACCACTTCGAGCGCTTCCGCGGGAGTCGTTGCGGGAGCGCTGCCAAAACCGGAACTGTCGGGAGCATTTGCCGGCGCCGCATTCGGTGCTGGGTTCCCATCGGAGTTCACACTGCCGGCAGGACTCGTCGCACTCGCCTCTTGAGCCGGGCTAGTTTGGCTGACCTGAGTCGCGGGCACGCTTTCAAATTTCTTGGCGTCCTTCTCGGAGATGCGCTCGAGCTTGTTCTCGTTTTTCTTGCCACGGCCGAAGAGCCGGCCGATGGCTCTGAACGGCGCGCCGAGCGCGCGTAGGAAACCGTTGCCTTGCCCGTCGCTCTGACCTTTCGGAACGCTTGCCGTGTTGGTCGCATTCGCCGCGCCAGGCTCAACCGTATTTGCATCGAGCCATTCGGTCCCAGTCAGGACTACACCCTGAACAGTTTGTAGCGGCTCGACAGCAACAACCAGCGCGATGGTCATCGATAGGATGATTAGAGTTCGTTTCAGCATTGGTGAATCTCCTCTGCGACCGTTTCTTCCTTGCCTCAGCTCATTTGAACAAAATGTCGATGAGGTTGAGCAGTGCCGGGCCAAGCACCACCATAATGATGACGGGAAACAAAAAGAGCGTAAGCGGGAACAACAACTTTAATGCTGCCTTCTGGGAAGCTTGTTCCGCGCGCTGACGTCGTTTGTTTCTCAACGACTCAGCAAATATGCGAACGGCCTTCGCGATAGAAGAACCATAACGGTCAGCCTGGATGAGCAGGGCAACGAAGCTGCGAATGTCATCGATCCCGGTTCGTTCCGCCAGGTTCCGCAAGGCCTCCTCGCGGCCTCGCCCGACGCGAATTTCCAGGTTCACCAATTCGATCTCATAGTGCATGTCCGGATGCAGACCCTTCAATTCTTCGCCGACGCGGTTGAGAGCGGCGTTAAGGCCCAGCCCCGCTTCTACAGCGACCACCATCAAGTCCATGGAATCTGCCAGCGCCCAGGTAATACGTTGTTGGCGACCAGCGATCATTTTCCGGACTATGTAAGGAGGTAAGTAGAAACCAAACGCCGCCCCGATTAATCCCCAGATCACGAAGTTATTCAATGGACGATCCAGTATGAAGCACACTGTTGCGATGAAGGTGGGTACCGCAATCATTAGCGTGATCTGAATAGCGCGGAATACCGTGGTCGCGTCCTGCGACCGGTAACCCGCCTGGAGTAACTGCTTTTGCAGCTTCGCTGCCTCAATCGCTGAAATGGGTACTATGCGATTAAGTGGCTCGGCCACGCGCTCCGCCATAGTTGTAACGGGATTATTTTCAACCAGGGCCAGCGTGGGATCCATGCTCTCCAAACGAGTATTGACGACGCCCGTAGGCGGAGCCAGCAGCCAATAGAGACTCATTACCGCGAGAGCGAGGCAGCCGAAAGTAAGAATAATGATTAGCAAAAACATGGGTAGAAACCTTCCTCAGACATTTCTCTGCATGGAGTTCTCAAACTCGAATAGCCAGAATTCTCCTGATCGTGAAAATGCCGAGTAGCTGCATGATGGCAGCCACTATCATGATGTAGTGACCCCGCTGATCATGAAGCAACACACTCATGTAGTCAGGGTTAATACCTGTCATCAGGAGAATAATTCCAATCGGCAGTCCGCAAAGAATCCACGCCGAACCGCGAGCGCTGGTCGTCATCGTGCGGAAGTCTTCCATGAGCTTAAAGCGTTCGCGAATCGTTTGTGAGACCTTCTCAAGGATTTCAGCCAGGTTGCCGCCGGTCTCCCGCTGTATGTGCATTGCGATGACACAAAGGCGCAGGTCAGGCAAGGGAACTCGTTCGGTCAAACGCTCGAGGGCGACCTTCATCGACAAGCCGAGCTTCTGCTCCTCGAAAGTGACGCGAAATTCGGCAGCAATCGGATCGGGCATTTCTGTTGCAACCTGGTAGAGGGACTCCGAAAAAGCATGGCCGACGGCGAGAGACCGAGTCATCAGGTCGAGCGTGTCCGGCAACTGGGTGTTGAACTTCAAGAGTCGTTTCTTCCGTTTCCGAGCAACATGAAGAATTGGCACCAGTCCCGCGAGAATCGCTAACGCGAAAGCGACCAGGAAATTCAGGATTGTGTAAGCTGCCATGCCCGCTAAGACGGCGGAAACAAAACTAAAGGCCAGCAGGCGACTAACGGTGATCTCCATGCCCGCCTGCCTGATCAAGTTGTCGATTCTCTTAACGAAATCGAGAGAGGAGAGCAGTCGATTGATGAGAGGATGACCACCAATCGAATCGTCGCGAGAAATTTGTATTGGGTCTACAGTTGAGTTGAGACCCTGTAACGCTTCGGTGATTCTCTGTTCCAGGCGTTCCTGCCGCGCGTGCGTCTTGCGCGATGCCAGCAGAAACAAGGCATACACAAGAAAAAGAAAAAACAGAAATACAAAAGTCGAAATCAACATCTCGGAATGGCCCTCCTAAAAGATCGCAGGCAATTGCATGCCATATTGCGCTAACCGCTCGGCAAACCGCGGTCGAATTCCGGTGGTGCGGAAGCGACCAATGACTTTGCCGGTACCGTCGACGCCGGTGCGCTCGAATTGGAATATTTCCTGCATGGTAATGGTGTCGCCCTCCATGCCGGTGATCTCCGAAATAGAGGTTATGCGACGGGTACCATCGGTGAGCCGCGCGACCTGAATTACCATATTCACAGCTGAGGCAATCTGCTGCCGCATCGCTCGATCAGACAGTCTCATGCCCGTCATCTGTACCATTGTCTCGAGACGAGCAAGCGCGTCACGAGTGGTATTAGCGTGAATTGTGGTGAGCGAGCCGTCATGTCCGGTATTCATCGCTTGCAGCATGTCGATGGCCTCGCCACCGCGGACCTCGCCGATCACGATGCGGTCAGGTCGCATGCGCAGCGTGTTGCGAACCAAATCGCGCTGGTTAACTTCGCCACGACCCTCGATATTTGGCGGACGCGTCTCCAAACGGACGACGTGCGGCTGCTGCATTTGCAGTTCGGCCGAGTCTTCAATCGTCACGATGCGCTCATCGGCGGGAATGTAAGCCGATAGCGCGTTCAGCAGCGTCGTCTTTCCGGCGCCGGTGCCACCAGAAATAATAATGTTCAGCCGCGCCCGCACACACATTTCAAAAAGAATGGCGATCTCTTTTGTTAGCGCACCATTCTCAATTAGCTGCGGCATTCGCAGCGGGTCGGCGCCAAACCGGCGGATGGAAAGGACCGGGCCGTCCAGAGCCAATGGCGGGATGATCGCATTAACGCGCGAGCCGTCGGGAAGACGCGCGTCGACCATCGGTTGAGCTTCATCAATGCGGCGTCCAACAGTCGACACGATACGTTCGATAACGCGCCTCAAGTGCTCGTCGTCTTTAAAGCTGACCAGGGTCTTCTCAAGCTTTCCCCGTCGCTCAATGTAGACACTGGAATAGGAGTTAACCAGGATGTCGGAAATGGTGGGATCGGCAAGCAACGGTTCAAGCGGACCAAGACCGAAAAGCTCGTGATGAACTTCGGTGACAAGCCGATCGCGCTCTACTACAGAAAGGGGGAGATTTTCCGCCTGGAGCAGACCTTCCGCCAGACGAGCCACCTCATCTTGAACGCGGTCAGGGGTCAGGGCGCTGAGCTTGGCCAGGTCCAGGCGAGAAACGATGGCGCGATGGAGACGCGCCTTTAGCTCCTGAAAGACCTGGTTTCCATCTTCAGCTGGTGCGACTGCGGCATTCCCGTTTGCGTCTTTGATGTATCTTTCTCGAAGTGCCATACCCTTGTTTTACTTCTGTACCCTTCTGTTAATTTCCGAGCCTTTTCGTCAAAAAACTTTTTTAGACTTCAGTGCTTTGCCCCTAACTCTAGGATGACTCGCCCAGAAGTTTTACTAGATCAAGTGATCCGGTTGGGCGCTCGCGGTTGAACATCAATCCGAATTTTTTACGTGGCGGAGCGGCGGGCGCGTGGCCATTACTAGAGACGAGCGCCGCGATGCGTTTGATCTCCAGTGTCAATTTTGACGAAGGATCTGCCTGCACCAGCGGCCGGCCCAGGTTGATGGAATCCATCACCTTACGGTAATCATTTGGCACGAAGCCAATCAGTTGTTCGCCCAGGTGCGCTTCGACCTTCTGCAACTGCACATCAATATTCTTGCTCCAACGATTGACGACAACGTGAACCCTATCCCGGCGATAATCCAAACGATCAAAAACCTTGAGAGCGCGTTTGGCTCCGCGAATTCCGGGAATGTCCATGGTCAACATCACGAGAATGTCATCGGCCAGATCGAGAGCAGCCACAGTTACCGGATCGAAGGTGTGCGGCAAGTCGAGGACCAGGCATTCATAACGCTGCTTCAGGAGATGAAGAATCTCGGAGACATCATCTGGTTTGATATCCTCCGCCTCGTGCGCTTCGAGCGGGGCGGCCAGCACCGCAAGATTCGTTGAGTGAGGCGTAACCAGGCTCGTCATGAGCGCGTCGTCGAGACGAGCGCGATTGTGGACGAAGTCGGCAAGAGAGTATTTCGTCTCCACACCCAGGAAGGAAGCCGCATCGCCCGCTTGCAGATTAAGATCCACCAGCAACGTAGGGACGCCCATGGCCGCGGCCAGGTTCGTGCCAAAAAAGGAAACTCCCGCTCCGCCTTTGGCGGAGAACACTGCGATGGTGCGTCCGCTTCGCTTTGAAGCGCCGGCAGCGCTGAACTCACCAATGTTATTCAGAACCGTTTCAAACTCTTCGGCAACAATAGGAAGCTGTAGAAATTCGCGTGAACCCGAGCGCATGCTTCCCAGGATGGTTGTTGGCGAAGCATTCGCAGCCGCGCTGATAATCACCGTCTCCGGGCAGGCAGCGACAAGCTGCTTGATTAAGGCAAACTCTTTATCGGGACTGATCGTCTCCAACAGGATAATCGCCGCCGAGGGTCGCAGCCTGAGAACGTCGGCACGGAACTGCTCGGCGTTGTCGCAATTGGCCAGGAAGCGCGCGCGACTGGTGGAGGCGAGCGCTCCCTTAATCTCCCTTAGAGATTCGGGCGCCCTGCACATGGTAACGAACGTTAATGCCTGCATGATCTAACTATTGCTCCTCGATGTCTGCAATGGAGACTGCTACGTACCCGCGTTCTCCCCCGCTTGCGTACTCCGGTATTGCGGCATGTCTATTTGTCGATCAATAAAGGGGACAGCAAAGTGAAAGGTAAAATTAATAATTCTGACGGACGCCGAGCCCTTGCCAACCCCGAAATTGTTGTACTCAACACAAATGTTCGCGGGCTGAAGTCCCAGAACATTCGTGCCGGTGCCGAGAGTGTTTCCATAGATAGCGTAATTCTGAATGGCCGTAAGGTTGGGACCGCTCGATTCGCAACCATTCGAGGTCCACGTGCGACCGGCGGGAGTAGTGGCCGCCTGTGTTACCGCGAAACGAGCACCGCGACGCGCCGTCTCGACCAACACGTTATGCGTAAAGTAAAGGTTCGAGCCCGCGCAAATCGCCAAAAGCATCATGAAGAAACCGCTGGCTACGATCGTGAACTCAATCAACGATCCCCCGCGTTCACCCGATTTGTTGATTCCTCTCTTACACATAATCAATTCCAACGATCTCGCATGTTCTCAGATCATATATCTCATGGTAATGGCGGGAGTGAACGTGAAATTAAGCGAAAGCGTGGAGACTCCTGTTAGGTGACCGAGATCAAACACGCTGGGCGTGTAATTGTAGGTCACCTGTACGGTGACGTAGCGCACACCGACCGCGGTTCCCGGAGCCGTCACCGTTACATTGGCTGCGGCGAGATTAGTGACAACCGGAGTTTGCCCGTTACAACCGTTCGCTGCGCTGCTGTTAACGCCGCATACCACCAGATTGGTGGCAGTATTAATATCTGCCGTCGAGTACAAGCCGTTAGTCACCAGCTTGGATGAAAGGTAACGGGCCCCGACCTCGGTTGATTTTTGGAGCGTCGTATAGGTGTAGAACATGCGCCCCATCTCAACAGCGCTGGCAAACAAAACGATCAAAAAGGGAAGCAGAAGCGCAAACTCGATCATCTGCGTTCCTCTTTCACACGCGAGAAATTTTTTCAGCTTACACAGCATTCGCAGCAACGACTCCTCATCGATACAGCACGGGCTTTGTCAGGCTGGAGCAGGCATTGACCAGCAGGACGCAGGGATTATTCGGGTCGTAGTCTCCGAGTGGAATGACAAAGTCATCGCCCAGGTACTCGACCTTCATCAAGCCGGCACAGGGACCATTTCCGTTGCAGTTCCCCGTGCGATCGAGACTGTTACGAAGCAGAAAAGCTCCGAACCTTGTTATCGGTACCATTGGAGGACTGCCGGTATAAGTGTTTGGCGGAACTATCGGCATGATCAGAACGCGCCGATCATCCTGTCCCGGCGGATTGTTTGGGGGCGCAGTAATAGGAGACTTATTCAGGTATTGTGTAGTCGTAAGCGGCGTACCGGTGTTGTCGTACACGTTTGTGTCGGGCGGGTAGGCAGTCGCATTAAGGGAGTTGGCATAGCCGTTCCGATAACTGTCGAAGCGTGTATTTGCGCCGTCGGCGATCTGCTTTGGGCCATTGGTGGAGTTTGCGCTTGGCGAGTTATTAAGGCCAATCGAGGAACCAACGGATGCGCAGATATTGGTTATGCCAGCCGCGAGGTTTGCCGTTTCCGGCGCTCCGTTACCAGTAATGTCCGGCACATTCAAAACAAGATAGTGCATATCACCGACGGTTATCGAATTTCCGGTGCCATCGGTGTACGAGAAGCTAAGTTGCGCGTGATTCGCCGGCTTCGGATTAGTCAAAGCCACCGCAACCGGAAAGAAATTGCAAATCGTATTAAGCGGAACGGACATCCCGGCAACAGCGTTGCGCTGCTCGACGTGCGTATTCCCCAGAGCCTTAGCGGCGAGCAGAATACTCACGTTCGCACTCTGGGTTGTCACGCGGACAAACTTGATCGTGCTGGCGACGCCTGAAGCAGCAGCAGCTCCGACATACCATGGTCCATTCAAGGTCGGTGCAAACTCTACGGTCGCAATCGTCGTGTTGGCGCCTGAAGCGCCGGTGCGATTAATTCCGTACCTGTTTGCTTGCAGGGCTGCCGCATTCGCCGCTGTCACAGCCTCAGTGAGGCCGCCGGTGCCTGAGTTCAACTCGCGGGCTGCGGCCAGGGCTGCAGCATCGGCCGCATTCTGAAGTCCGGAACGGACCATATAGATCCGCGAAACGTCAATGCTCATTCCCAGGGCCAGGACAATACCCACGAGGAGGACAGCCGTCATGACAGTAACAGAGCCTCGTTCGCGCTTGCGATCTCTAAGGCGCTGACGTGTTGGTGACATTTTCAAAACTCCTCCTCTCGTGGATCTAAGGTCGATAAACTTCAGATTGTCGCAAGTAGCTGAAGAGAACTCAGGAGACCTACTTGCGACAAACTGAAAGGTTGCTGGTTCTCCTAGGAGTAAACCCTCATTCGTTTGGATTGCCCTTCACCGAAGAGACCGGAGCTGCCACTTGAGCCGCCGAGACGGTTGGCACGACAGCCTTTGTCTCATCCTTGGCCGGGGTTACAGCCGGCGCCGTCGTTTTTGGCGCCGCCACCGGCGTGTTGTCGCTCTTCATCGTGCCGCTGGTGCTGAAACCGGTTGGCCCGTCTATTTGTCCGTCCTTCCGGTCGATGCCGAGCAGTGAGCCCTTCTTCAAGTTTTCAACATTGGGGAGCGCCGGCAGGTCGTCACGGTTAACCGGCTTCACTATCTGCGCCGTAATAATGAACATCAACTCGCTTTCGTTCTTCTGAAAACTTGTTGACTTAAACAGGTTGCCGAGAATCGGAATGTCACCGAGGCCGGGAATTTTAGAAATCGATTTGGTCTCGCTGTTGTCAAGCAAGCCGGCCAGCGCAAAGCTTTGACCATCCCTTAGTTCAACGCCTGTGTGGGCTCGGCGTGTACGCAGACCCGGAATCAGGAAACCACTAAACTTAACGCCGTTGGCGAAATCAAGCGTGGATACTTCGGGCTCCAGCTCAAGACGGATATGATCTTCGTCTATGATCGTGGGCTTGAAATTCAGACGGACTCCATATTCTTTAAATACGATGCTCACCGTGGCGCTGCTGCTGCCGCCCCCCTGCACGATTGGTACTGGGTATTCACCTCCGGCGAGGAAACTTGCTTGCTGTCCATCCATTGCAATTAAGTTTGGCTCGGCAAGAGCGCGAAGAGCGCCCTGTGTTTGCGCCGCACGTATGAAAGCCTGTGTGCCGATAGCGTTATTAAACACGAACAGATTTAGGGCGGTGCTCGCGAATTCAGTGAATAGAGATCCGTTCTCCGCCTTGGTGAGACTCGCCGGACCGCCGCCGCTCGAATAAACCGAGGTGCCGCCGTTTACTGAGGAATACGACGATCCAAATTCGCGCAGTCGAGTGCGATTGACCTCCGCAACCCGGACCAGCAACTGTACCTGCTTGAGATCCTTCACCGGCGATTCCAATAGATTAACAGTCTTGAAACCTGCTGCCTGGATAACCGCATCGGCCTGTGCAGCAATGCGAGGATCGGAAACGGTGCCGGAGATTACAACCGATCCGTTCGCCTGGCTGAGCCGGATATCGTCTTTCGGGAAGAGTGCGCGAATTTGCGAATCGATGAGCGATAGATTGGTGCGCACGTAAACATCAAAGACGATGAAACGTCCAGTGCCTTTCTCCCAGGCAATGAAGTTGACCTGTCCAAACGCCTTCCCGTTCACCACTATCTGGCCTCCCGAGACCAGCACCGCCTCAGCGATTTCGGGGTTCGAAACGGAGAAGCGCTCGATAGGACTGTCGAAGGTGATGACCCTGGACTGGCCTACCAGCACGTTGACAGGAATCGCTTCTTTGGTCCCCGTTAAAAAGGAGGCGGTCGTGGTTTGCTCTTGCGCAAAAACTGGCAAGGCGCAAAGCAGGGTTGTCACGAGGACGACGATGAAGTTGCGGGTGGAACGGGACTGCATGATCATTTTCTCCTTAACTGATTGGGGGCAACGTTATTTAAGAACCCGGCATGGTGTCCGTTCTTTCTTAAGGTATTTCGACTTCGCGCCTCTTATTTCCTTCAATGAACTCGACGGAGTTACGTCGAATGGGCTGCGCGACGGGTGCGTCCTGCTGGGGCTGCGCCATACTTACACGCCTGACCACGGGAGCATGATTTGCGCTTGGCTTCGGTAGCTGAGGCTTTTCGTTCGGCTGTTCAGGTTGAGGCACATACGTTTCACCGCTCAACAGGCTCGCGTTGTTGGCTCCCTTGGTCTTCGTATCCTCCTGGTCCCCATAGTTCCTCATCACCAGTTGGAGCTTGCCTTGATTAGCGGCGAGCACGAGCTTTTCGGCTTGCTCGGGGGTCACCTGGACCGTCACTGCCTTCACTTCCGTAGGAGTGCGTTGGTTTTCGGGAGAATCAATCTTCGCGCCGCTGGCGAGGACCTTGATGTTCTGCAAGACGATCTTGGAGATTGGACCGTTTACCGCGGCCGATTGGGACATCGGGGTTACGATCGCCACAATGTCCACGAATGAACCCGGCATGATGAACCCCGAGACGCCTACTACATCGTCAACCTTTACGGTCATAGCCCGATAACCTTCCGGGATAACCGCTGACAATCCACCGCCAGTTCCTGCTGGAGCGAGCTTCATATTCGTGATGGTTTCGCGTGCGCCGATGGGCGTTACTGCAACGCGCCCGACGACGTCCTCCATTTTCCGGAATATCCCCTGGGGGAGGGAGCCGTTGGGAATGGGCGCGAGTGCCAGTTGCTCAGCCGTGATCTTTTCGCCGAGAGGAATCTCCTGCTTAGCTACAACCACGTTGCCAAGATCTTTGGTGAAGGCCTGCACATTAGACAGGTAACGGGTAACCAGCATGACGCCGATTAGCCCGCAGAGCACGGCTCCCGTAAGCGCGATGATTAGACGTTTATTTCGCATGACTTAATTCTCCATTACCGATGTTGCTTATCGTTAAAAGCCCCAGCCGTGAAACAAGAAAAAGGAAACCAGGCTGCCAAAACAGATCGGGACGGCGTAGGGCAACGTGTAGCTGCGGTCCGCCGGTATGTCGAAGCGCGGCACAGTCTGCCCGGGCAACAGGCCGTAGAAAAACTGAAAAACTCCAAACATGGTTGCGCCCACGCGACGTGCGTAAACCATCTTGCAGATCGCAAGCAGACCGCCCGTGATCGTTACGATTAGAAGAGTTGGCAGCACGAGGGAAATGCCATGGACAGCTCCGATAGCCGCGAAGAGCTTGACGTCACCGGCGCCCATGGTGCCGAAGACGTGTAGGAAAAACATCAGCCCAAAAGCCAAAGCGAATCCGCCCAGGCTGATCAGCAGACCGTGCTTTCCGCCGAAGATGGTGTTTAGCGTTAGCCCGCCAACAAGAATGGCCAGCACCAGCGTGTTAGGAATCCGCCGATAGCGAACATCCATATAGGTGATGGCTACGGCCAGGGGAACAAATAAAAGCGCTATTACAACGGTTGATTGTCCAAGCATCGCTAACCTTATGAATCCGATAGTGAGTGTAAATTCAAAGGATGGCGGGCTCTGATAAGCCCGCCATTCTTTTCTGTATTCCCATCAGCCTGTTGTGGTAGCTCCCGAGAGTCTGGTGGCAAGAGTAGTTCCCCAGCCGCTTGCATAAACTAAAACTGCGACTGCGGCGATTAGACCGGCGATGACCGCATACTCAAGCGTCTCCATGCCGGACTCGTCTTTGAGAAAGCTTTTGATTATTTTCATCTTTATCTACTCCTTCTCAGCCAGTTGTGGTTGCAGCACTGAGACGGGCTTTAAGGGTCGTGCCCCAGCCACTCGCGTAAACCAGAACCGCAACCGCGGCGATCAGCCCGGCGATGACGGCATATTCCAGCGTCTCCATACCAGACTCATCTTTCAGAAAGTTCTTGATCGTTTTCATTTGGTTTGCTCCTTGGAAAAGCTTCTAAAAAGCCTTTCTTGAAAATCAGTTTGGGGGTTATGCCTCGAGATCCGCATCTCAAATAGGCGAATAATTGCACAAGAACTGCAGGCGTCATCCCAGGTGACCTGAGTGATCGCTTCCTGCCAATCACGGCAACAGTTTGAGTGCGGGTCGGCTAAGTGCAACGGTTGTGCCCAACCTCACTATGCAGTCGCCACGTGGCGTTTCTCGCGCGAAGTAGCACGATTCCTCAACTTAATGCTGTGCCGAAATCCAGGCGCACCAACCTGACCGAGTGTTGTTCACGTTGAACACTGCTCGCAGGCGAGCAATTGTGGCAGAACGCGGATTAGTGGAGACGTGAGATACGACCGGCCAACGCTCATAACTCAATCTTAAGGGAGCCTTCAAGAGATGGATTCAACTTCGGAGTGCAACTGGTGCAGAACCGCGAGCGGTAGCGAGCGGATGCAAGCACTCAATGAACCAGCGCGAACGCTCTATTTATTGTTGACCGTAGGATCCGCTCGCAGTTGAATCCGCGAGAGCCAATTCGGTGGAGGATTCGCTGATTTTGTCATTTAATATTTGACCGACATGAAATAGAGGATCGATGGCCTTGACCCATGAATCAAATTCCGCAAAGGCCCTCCAAAGTGTGATAAAGGTGGCGCGCAAGAAGTATGGATATTTGGAGACAGGTATTCCTAAGACGAGCTCAAGTGAAGGGGTCGCTGACCGCGCTACTCGTTATAACCTTTGTTAGCGCGGCATTGCTCGCCAAGTATTTCTAGTTGAGCAATTAGGCTGCGAACAGTAATGTGCCCAGGAATCGCCGACTCTCGTCGACGAGCATCAGTTAGAACTCATGAGCACTTCGCCTTCTAACCCCGCCAAATGGAAATGGTGTGCCTTGGCCTCACTCGCAATGGTGGCGCTTTCGCTTGTGCCCCAGTTTCATCTTTGGTTGGTACGAGGACGAGATTGGAATGGGGCGTACGTTAGCCCGCAGGGAGACGAGCCTCTTTACTCCGCTTACATCAATGCGCTGATCGACGGAAGGTCACGAAAGAACGACCCGTTTGGCGGTAAGGACAGCACTTCGGACGCACCTCTTCCGGAATCGACTTTTTCAATTCAGTTTTTGCCTGCTTATGTAATCGCGCTGCCTGCGAGAGCCTTTGGCATCTCCGCATCAACAGCATTCATCGTTCTCATCGCCGCAGCTGCGTTGTTCGCGAGTCTATCCGTTTTTGGCTTGCTCAAGAGCGTTACGGGCGACGTTCAGCTGGCGGCAGCGGGGACCATATTCGTGCTCTGCCTGGGCTGCATTGTGGGGAGGTATGGTCTGTTTGGAGCTTTCTTCGATATAGGTGTTCCCGCCTTGCCATTCCTCAGGCGATATCAACCTGCGGCGGCATTCCCGCTGTTCTTCGTCTTTCTGTTGTTGGTGTGGCAGGGTCTGACCAGTAAGCTTAAACCGGTCACGATCGTGTCAGCGGTACTTGCCGGCGCCACGCTGGCAGCACTCGTCTTCTCTTATCTGTACTTATGGACCGGTGCCGCAGCCTGGCTGGCATGCATCGGTGGGCTATGGTTTTATTTTTTACCTTCTGATCGACGGAAGACTCTGCTGGTGTTAACGACGGTGGGGGGCTTAACAGCCGTTGCACTCATACCTTATTTTTATTTGCTTTCGCATCGCCCAGCGACGTTAGATGAGCAGCAGACGATGACTTTGACTCACAGTCCGGATCTTTTGCGCGTCCATGAAATCCTCGGAGCCGCGATTCTGGTGGCCCTTGTGGTTGGCATCCGGCGAAAGAGGATCGCAGCCACAGACTCACGCGTGCTCCTAGTTGCTTCACTCGCGTTGCTTCCGTTTATTGTTTTCAACCAGCAGATCCTAACTGGGAAGACGATGCAAGCCTTCCACTATGAAATTTCCGTCGTCAACTATTCTACGTTGGTTGCGTTGCTGGTAACGCTTACGCTCTTTTGGAAACCGGTGCCGCGTCGTTTGCTGGTATGGATAACAGCATTGTCATTCGTCTGGGGGTTGATAGTAGTAGCCTTGCCCGCGCGGTTAATCTTTGTGCCTTTCGCAGTGAATGCGGATAAAAGTGTGCCAGTGTTACGGCGGTTGAAAGAATTATCAAAGCAAGATGGCACGCTAACGGATCTGCAAACAAAAGGGCAGACTTCGATATTGGTGTTTTCGCCAAGCGTGGCAGTGGTTTCGCTCTTGCCTACCTGGACGTCTCAGGGAACTCTGCTGGATGTGGGTGGGGTGGACTTTGGTAGTGTCACACGGGAGGAGCGGAAGCAATTCTTTTATATGCATCTCTATTATTCAAACGTCGACTTGGACGCGTTTCGCAGAGTTTTGAACGGCGCCATCGATCCCACCAGGGATGAGCTATCCACGGCGCGGAGTTTAACATTTGGACACGAGAGGACCATCGAAGCGCTCACTCCTGAGTTTAAGCCAGTTCAGCCTCACGAAGTCGAGCGCGAATTACAAGCCTATCAAGCCTACGCGAACTCGTTTACCCGCGAAGAAGCCGTCAAGCGTCCGCTAACTTATGCCGTCATTCCAGTCGGTGACAGTTTTAAATTTGCAAATCTTGATCGTTGGTACGAACGCGATTCCGGCGAAACTGCCGGCGCTTACAAGTTGTATCGTTTGAAATTGCGCGACTGACTCTGGCTGGATACTTGATCCGATGAGTACTTCACCTTCTTCCCTGGCGGCTTGGAAATTGTGTTCGTTGACCTGTCTGGCGATGGTCCTGCTATCGCTTATACCGCAAATTCATCTCTGGATAGTTAGGGGTCGAGATTGGAATGGAGCGTACGTTAGTCCGCACGTAGACGAGCCTCTTTATGCTGCCTACATAAATTCCCTCATCGAGGGACGCGCACGAAAAAACGATCCTTTTGGCGGCAAGGAAGGCGCTGAGCTACCGGAATCTACTTTTTCTATTCAGGTCGTGCCCGCCTATGCCGTTGCCTTGCCAGCTCGGATGTTTGGCGTATCGGCGTCGACGACTTTCATTGTTTTGATGGGCGTCGGCGCAATTCTCGCGAGCCTTGCTATTTTTTGCTTGCTCAACGCTGTCGCCGGCGACCCTCGTTTCGCGGCTGTAGGTACCTGGTTCGTGTTGTGTCTTGGCTGCGTTGTGGGAAGGTATGGGGTCTTCGGAACGTTCGTGGACGTCGGCATTGCGGCGTTTCCGTTCCTGAGACGATATCAACCGGCGGTAGTGTTTCCTTTGTGCTTTGTCTTTCAGATATTGGTTTGGCGAGCGCTTACCAGTCAAGGCAAACGGAGTTCCCGAATACTCGCAACGTTGGCGGGCCTCATTCTAGGCGTCCTGGTGTTTTCCTATTTCTATTTGTGGACCGGCGCTGCGGCATGGCTAGTGTGTATCGGAGTACTGTGGTTTTGTTTTCGGCCTTCAGATCGATCGAGAGCTCTGACGGTATTAACAATTATCGGCGGCATAACAGTTCTTGCTCTTCTGCCCTACGCATACCTCGTGGCCCATCGGTCACCTTCGTTGGATAATCAGCTCACATTAATTAAGACTCACTGGCCTGATGTATGGCGTCTGTATGAAGTCCTGGGCGCGGGAATTTTGCTTACTATTCTCATTGGGATCTTCAACGGCCGAATCAAACGAACGGAGCCGCGAGCCATCTACGCTTCCTCGCTCGCGTTGTTACCCTTTGTAGTCTTTAATCAACAGATCCTAACCGGAAAGATTCTGCAGGCATTCCATTACGAAATATTCGTTGTTAATTACTCTACGCTAGTAGCCTTGCTGGTAACCGCCACGCTTTTTTGCCGACCTGTTTCTCGCCGCCTGGTGATGTGGCTGGGTGGCTTGTCCCTCGCGTGGGGAATTATAGTAGTCGGCCTTCCCGCACGTGTCGCATTTGTGCCATCGGCTGCGGCGGATGACCTGAGAGTACCTGTTCTAAGGCGCCTGCAGGAATTGTCAAAGCAGGATGGTACGCTTGCGGATTTGGACAGTAAGAAACAGCCTACATCGCTGGTGTATTCACCGAGCGTGGCGCTTGTTACACAATTGCCGACGTGGACAGCGCAGCCCTCGCTGCTCGACGTAGGCGGTGTCGACTTTGGTAGTTTGACACGTGAGGAGCGAAAGAAGTTTTTCTACATGCATCTTTATTATTCGCATGCGGACGCTGACTCGCTGCGCCAGGCATTGAGTGGCCGAGCCGACAAATCTCGCGAAGATCTGTCAACCGTGCGCACAGTAATATTTGGCTACGAAAGGACTTCGCCTTCGCTGACCAATGATTTCCGGCCTATTCGAGATGACGAAATTGAGAGGGAAGTCCTGGCTTATCAAAGTTACGTAGACTTGTTTTCGCGCGAAGAGGCAGCCCGACGTCCGTTGACTTACGCTGTGATTCCCACGGCAGGCAAATTTGATTTCACTAATCTTGAACGTTGGTATGAGCGCGATTCCGGTGAACTCGTGGGCAATTACATACTCTATCGTTTGAGATTGCGCGCCTAACGTCTCGGACTCTCGCTTTAATATATTCAGGAAACCTTCCTCTTGAACATTCTTGCAGCCGTTAATAGCTGATGCCAGACAGCATTCAATCAAGTACCGCTTCGCGATCCTACTCCTCCGCTTGGAAGTTGTGCGTTTTGACGTGTCTGGCTATGGTTCTGCTCTCCCTGATCCCTCAAATTCATCTCTGGTTTTTGCGAGGCAAAGATTGGAACGGAGCCTATGTCAATTCGCAGGGAGACGAGCCTCTTTACTCAGCTTACGTGAACGCGTTGATAGATGGTCGGGCGCGTAAGAACGATCCATTTGGAGGCAGAGATGATTCTCCCGAGAATCCACTGCCGGAATCGTTTTTCTCAATTCAGTTTGTGCCGGCCTACGCGATCGCCTTGCCGGCCCGGATATTCGGCTTGTCGGCATCAACCGCCTTTATCGTTCTTATCGCCGGGGCAGCGCTCTTTGCTAGCGTCTCAGTCTTTGGATTGCTCAACTATGTTACGAGCGACCAGCGCTTAGCCGCAGCCGGAACATTATTCGTATTATGCCTCGGGCGATTCATAGGAAGATATGGCCTTTTCGGAACCTTCCTGGACATCGGCTTTCCCGCCTTGCCATTCCTCAGGCGATATCAACCGGCCGTAGCGTTCCCGCTGTTTTTCGTCTTTCAATTACTGGTTTGGCGAGCACTAACAACTCCGAGCAAACGAAGTTCCCAAGTGTCAACGATATTGGCCGGTTTCACTTTGTCGGCGCTGATTTTTTCCTACTTATATTTATGGACAACAGCAGTAGCGTGGCTAGCCTGCATTGGCGTCTTGTGGCTTTTGTTCCGGCCTTCAGAGCGTCGGAAGACATTGGCCGTGCTGACGGCGATTGGAGTAATGGCAGCTGCCGCACTCGTGCCATACATGCGCTTGCTTTCGCAGCGAGCCAAAGTCGGGGATGAGGATCTTATTTTAGTTTTGACTCATAGACCAGACTTATTACGAACCCATGAAATACTTGGGGCAGTGATTCTCATCGCGCTCGTCATTGGAGTATGGCGCCACAAGTTTGAACGAAGTGAGATTAGACTCATATATGCTGCATCGCTTGCACTGTTACCAATTGTTGTCTTCAATCAACAGGTCCTCACCGGCAGGACAATGCAGGTTTTCCACTTTGAAAACTTCGTGGTTAGTTACTCTACATTGGCGGGCTTGTTAATCCTGATCACGCTCTTTTGGGAGCCTGTTCCCAAACGCCTGTTGGTCTGGATGGCAGGGTTATCCTTCGCGTGGGGAATCATTGCGGCCGGCCTGCCCGCACGGTTGCTCTTTCTACCCGGAGCCGTTTCCAACGACCGAGCAATTCCCGTACTTCGGCGATTGAAAGACTTAGCCAAGGAGGACGGAACTCTAACGGGGTTGCGCGCGAACGACCACGCCCAGACGTTAGTGTTTTCACCAAACGTAGCTCTAATAAATCAGCTGCCGACATGGACTTCACAAGGAACTTTGCTCGACGAAACAGGCTTGTATTGTGCTGGTTTGACACGGGAAGATGAAAAGAAATTCCTCTACATGCACCTCTATTATTCCAGAGTTAACAGCGAAGCCTTGCGAAAAGCATTGAGCGGGGCGCCAGTTGAATCAGCCATTGAACTGTCAAATGTTCGGCCTGTAATATTCGGCCACGAGAGACTGTTCCCATTCCTTAGTTCTCAACCCGATCCAATCCTGGAGGATGAAGTCGAGCATGAACTCCAAGCTTACCTGCAATACGCCGACTCATTTTCGCGCGAAGAAGTCTTGAAGCGGCCAATCTCCTATGCCATTGTTCCGGCGAAGGGCGATTTTGATTTTACTAATGTTGATAGCTGGTATGAACGCGATGCTGGTGAGCGCTTCGGTGACTACGTCTTGTATCATCTGAAACTGCGTGATTGATTTTTGGATGTTTGTCCGTAGCAGTTTGGATTGGACAATTGGCGAAAACTTCTTTGGTATCCAAAGATCGAATTGACTCAATGAACATTTCAACGTCTAACTCGACCGGTTGGAAGTTGTGCGCCTTGACGTGTCTGGCGATGACTCTCCTCTCACTCATACCGCAGATTCATCTTTGGTTTGTGCGCGGTAAGGATTGGAATGGCGCCTATGTGAGTCTTCAAGGCGATGAGTCTTTTTATTCCGCTTACGTCAATACACTCATTGATGGTCGTGCACGTCGAAATGATCCGTACGCCGCCAGAGACAACACCCCTGAATCGCCTATTCCCGAGTCAACCTTTTCAATCCAGTTTGTCCCAGCATATGTCATCTCTCTTCTGGCGAGAATATTCGGCGCCTCTTCATCGACCGCTATGATTGTTCTGCTCGGCGCGGCTGGCTTCTTTGCCAGTCTTTCGATCTTTTGGTTGCTAAACAACATTCTGGGTGACAGCAAGGTGGCTGCGGCAGGAACGATATTTGTACTTTGCCTCGGCGGACTTGCCGGTGGGCACGGGCTACTGGGGCTACTGGTTAAGGCGGATCTCTCGATGCCCGGCTTGCCGTTTCTCAGACGTTATCAACCTGCGGCAGCGTTCCCCTTGTTCTTTGTTTTAAATGCTCTGGTCTGGCAGGCGCTCACTCGCAGGAGTAAGCGTGGTCCGCTCGTTTCAGCCGCCCTTGCCGGCCTGACTTTGGCGGTCCTTATTTTTTCTTACCTCTACTTATGGACGGCTGCGGCAGCGTGGCTGGCTTGTATCGGTTTGCTTTGGTTTTGTTTTCGACCCGAAGACAGGCGCCAAACTTTCTCGGTGCTGGGAATAATAGGTGGGATAACGGCGTTGGCGTTCGGGCCATACTTTTATCTGGTTTCACAGCGACCACCTTCGCTTGATGAACAACAGACCTTGATCTCAACTCATCGGCCGGATCTGCTTCACGTCACTGAAATGCTTGGGGCGATAGTGGTGATTTTGCTTGTGATACGTGTGTGGCGCCGCAAGACGGAACTCAAGGATCCGCTCATTCTCTTTGCCGTCTCTTTCGCGTTGCTCCCGTTCATAGTTTTCAATCAACAAATCTTCACTGGAAAGATGATGCAGGTTTTTCACTATGAAGCATTCATTGTGAACTACGCGCTCCTGGTCGGCTTGGTAATTACTGTGACGCTCTTTTGGAAACTGCTTCCCGGTCGTCTGCTCGTTTGGATTGCGGCTTTGGCTTTCTCCTGGGGTGTTGTCGAAGTAGGTTTGCCGTCGCGGCTGAACTTTGTACCAGCCGCAGTTACCGACGACAAGATCGTTCCGGTGTTACGGCGACTGAAACAGTTATCGAAGGAAGACGGAACAGAAGCAGACTTACGCGCAAGAGGTAAGGCTTCGACAATCGTGTTTTCTCCGCAACTCCAGGTATCCGTTTTTCAACCAACCTGGACATCGCAAGGAACTCTTCTCGATATAGGAGCATTGGACTTTGGTGGCGTGTCACGAGAAGAGCGTAAGCAGTTTTTTTATATGCACCTCTATTACTCTCAGGCGAAGATCGAAAAGCTTCGCCAGGCCTTAAGTGGCGCCCCCGACGATCCTGGCATGAACTACTACGCCCGCGCTGTCACATTCGGACATGACCGGATAATCCCGGCGCTGAGCGGTGACTTCAAGCCGATTCAGCAGGATGAAATCGAGGCGGAGATTCGCGCCTATCAAGCGTATGCAAGTTCGTTTTCGCGAGAACAGGTACTCAAGCGCCCCCTGACTTACGCCGTCATAAAGGCCGACAGCAACTTCGATTTTACCAATCTTGATCTGTGGTACGAGCGCGATGCGGGTGAACCCGTTGGATCCTACGTTCTTTATCGTTTGAAGATACGCACGTGAGTAGCAACTTGTGCTCGCCAGCGGACACTTGTAGCAAAGCCAACCGAGGCCCGGGTGGCTTCCCGATCCGAAGAACGAAATATTGTTTGGCTACACCTTTAGGACGAACAAAACTTCCCCATTTGAGAGTTTTTAAGTGCTATTAGGCTTCAATTCAATTTGGGTACGTTGTAAGCGGCTGCAATAGATTGCGAAGACCAAAAGCAAGAGCGTAATCGGCTGAAAGCTGAGTTTTCGCGCCAGGAATTCGGACACCCACGGAGCACAAAAGAGGATCACGTATAACCAGCGGCCTCTTTTGCTTGCGTATCTATGAAACAGCAAGGCCGGGATCGCAACCAGACTCACATCGTAAATCGGCACATATATGTTTATGGGAAGTGACCAGGCCATTCCGTCAGTCAATCGCGGGCGCATAGCAATAACGGAAATGACTGAAGGAACAAGCACCCAGAAGCCCACGCTTCGGTGAATCAGAAGATTACTGAACGCGACGATGTCGACGTATTTCCAAAGTGGGAAATCCGTCGCCACAGACGACTTGTTGCCTAGTGCGCCTAACAAAGTCGTTGCGTAGTCAGAGCAATCGCTGGCTCCCACAGCGATTAAGCTCAGCAAGGCGAGGAACACTGATCCGGTAAGAAGGCCCCCGATGATCTTAAACCTGCCACGCAAGACGAGTGCAGGGGCAATAATTAGGAGCAAAGGTGGTTTGTACAAACAGGCTGAAAGCGCGACTCCCGCGAGGAATTCTCGCCGCTTGAAAAGCAAGCTTTGAGCAATGGCGAACCATAAGAAACCAAACCACGACTGTTGACCAATCGCCAGCGAATAGGTTTGAAAGAACGCAAAGGCTAATACGACTAAACGGGCATTTTGCTTTTCGTTTTCCGGCAATCTTGCAACGGGCCAGAGGAATTCGAACGCTGCAAGATATGCTCCGATCACTATGACAATCCAGACCGCATAAGCGTAGGAGTACTTCAACAGAGCCAACGGTCGAAACAGAGTCGCGAAGAAGGGCGGATATAAAAACGGCAATGGAGACTCAGGATATCCAGCCTCCGCGAGCATCCGGTCGACTTCGTCCGACTGATAGATTTTTGAGTGACGATTAAGACCGACGCCAGCGTAATAGAAAACCGGGAAATCACCGCCCAGTGAAGTGCCGAACGGTGTCGTTGTGTTGTGGCCGAAAAAAGAAATCACCACCATTGCGAAGTTGGCCACAATCATTGATACGCAAACCGCGCGGACGCGCTCGCTGGTTAGAATCGACGCCGAGGCTGAGCGAGAACCTTCCTTCATGGTGTTGCATCGTAAAGCATGACGGCTCGAAAACGCGAGATGTTGTTTTGTTGAATCTTTTAAGCATCTCACATAAGACCTCGCGATGATAGAACGGTAGTTTGACAACTCATCGATAGTCAGCGGGTGATCGGGACCTTAGGTTGTGAAGTGAAGCCCCCTCATTGCGCAGGCAAAGCAGGAGTTGAAAATGAAGGGCTCCGCGATGCAATTCAGTGAGAGTGCCACGGCTTTCGGTTAAACACGGCGATGCAATGATTTGCTACTAGATTTGAATACATTAATGGTATGTTGGGTTTGGAACCGCTCGAAAATATTTGTCGAGAGGGTTGGCGTTAACCATCGGATATTCCTCAAATGACAGACGAAAAAGGCGTTGATTACTACGAAGTGCTGCAGGTGAGTACCAGCGCGGAGCCGGAGACGATTAACCGTGTCTTTCGACTGCTGGCGCAGCGGTTCCATCCCGACAACCAGACAACCGGGAACGAAGATCGTTTCCGGGTAATCCTTGAGGCTTATAACGTACTAAGCGATCCGGAAAAGCGGGCGCGCTATGACATCGTGCACGAGCAGCAGCGCAAGGATCGCTGGCGGCTGGTAGCCACCGGCGCGCAAATTGAAAACGACTTTGAAATGGAACAGATCGCGCGACTCTCAGTGCTGGAAGCCCTCTACACCAAGCGACGCATCGAACAGCATCAGGCCGGTATTTATTTAATGGACCTCGAGAAACTGATTGGCAGGCCTCGAGAGCATCTCGAGTTCACGCTCTGGTTTCTGGTGCAGAAGAAACTTATTCAGTACGACGATAATTCACGCCTGCTTTTGACCGTCGAAGGGGCCGAATATCTGGAACAGAGTTACCGCGCCAATCTACAGCAGAAGAGGTTGCCGGCGTCCAGTGAGAAGTGATTGGTAGTCTGGGGGCATCTTTGGACAATCGGTAACGCGAAAGTGCGTCAAGTGATTTGCTGGAACCGCGGGCGTCCCGCCCGCAATGAGCGCAAAGCGCGAAAAGATTGCGGCCAAAAAACTGCGCGCCTGACGGCGCGTTTGCGGGCGGGACGCCCGCGGTCCCAGCAAATCGCTTGAGTGGTGCCAGGTTCACTTGAGTTTAAGACTTTGCACGTGTCCGCTCAATCCATGCAGATTGTTAGGGCCGCCAGTTTCATTCACACCTGCCTTTTGAGCGGCTGCCGTGAAGGCGATACGCGTCAAGGGATGTGCTGGGACCGCGGGCGTCCCGCCCGCAATGAGCGCAAAGCGCGAAAAACTGCAGGCAAAAGACTGCGCGCCTGACGGCGCGTTTGCGGGCGGGACGCCCGCGGTCCCAGCAAGTCACTTGCGCGATCTGTCGCAGCGTTGCAATGCCTCTCATGGTTAAGAAGGCCTGCTAATCTCACTACTGCTCGCCAGCGAGCACTTGTCGCTCAATCGCCCAGCGAGCGCAGCAACACCTGCTGCGAGAATGCTGATTTTGTGAGGTGAACGGGACCTCTACCGCCCGGCATATGGGTTGCTCCATGACCGGTATACAACTGTGTCCTTTGCTCTGACTTATGAGGGCTCACATGAAGTGCAAACATCTACTGCTCGTCGCAGTTTTCCTCCTCGCCAACTGTTCGCTGGCTTTCGCGCAAGCAGCGCCCCAAGCCTCGACTAAAATCCTGCACAATGGCGACGTTCTGCGAATGCACCGCGCCGGCATGAAGCCGGGCGATATCATCGCCAGGATCGTAACGTCGCCCTGTAACTTCGATACCTTTCCTCAGGTGTTGCGGGAGTTGAAAATGAAGGGACTCCCCGACACTGTGGTCATGGCGATGGTTATGGTGCCTTATGGACCGCCTTCCGCAACTCCAATCAGTGTTCCTGTGGCTGAGCCCGCGCCTGAAACCACTCGTGTTCACATTCCGGCTGGAACCGTGATCCAGATTGAGGCGGCCGTGCCCGTTTCATCTGCCGATGCCAGCGAAGGCGATAAGATCAAATTCCTCGTATCGCGGCGCGTAGCGGTTAATGGTGTGGTGGTCATTGAACGAGGGGCACTGGTGCGGGCGCATGTGGTGAAGAGCAAGCCGGCTGAATCATGGGGCCGTGGGGGATTGCTCGGTTGGGTAGTGGAAGACGTGGTTGCCGTTGACGGCACGCAAGTTCCGATCAAACTTTCTGACCGCCTGCAGGGCAAGAGCCGTAGCAAGGCGGTGGTGGCCGCGGCCATCGCTACTGGCGCGGCGGTCCTTCCGTACTCCTCACCGGTGGGACTGATTTGGGCGCTGAAGAAAGGCGATGAGGCCGTGCTTGATGAGAGTCGGAAATCGATCGCGATCGTGAGCGGCGGAATGGAGGTCGCTGGTTTAGTGTCTAAGCAGAAGAAAGTGATCTACCACTCGGCTGAACAACTCAAAGCAGCCGATACCGCGAAGGGAACTGGCCTGGCGCCCTTCAATAATAGCTTTCGCGCGACGCCGATTGGCAAGCATTAGATACTGTCGGACTTCGCCCCAGCCTTCAACACCTTCCTAAAGCGGCAGCGGCGAACCGACCGAGGTCGATTCGCCGCTATGGTCGGGGCCACGAAAGCGTCTGCTAGGCCTTGTTAGACCAGGTTCGCAGCTGCATACCGTTTTGCTCTTCCTGCAAAAACTTCACCGCCATCACTCCATACTGTTTGAGACGACGATAGAGTTTGCTGCGATCGATTCCCAGGGCAGCTGCGGCGCGCACCTGATTGCCGCCGAATTGCTGCAAGACTGAAAGAATGTAGCGCTTCTCAATCTCGGCAAGCGGAACAGTCTCGTTCATATAGGCCTGGAGAACGTCCCTGAAATCAGCCGTACTCGGCTGAATGCGATTGTTAGTGATCTCTGTGGGCAAGTCTTCCAAGCCCAGTTGTGCCTCAGTGCCAATCGCCATTGCATAGGCCACCGCATTCTCGAGCTCTCTGACATTTCCCGGCCAGGGGTATTCGATTAGGGCGCGCATCGCATCGCTCGTGAATCCTCGGCGAGCGACACCTTCGCGCTCTGCCTTGAGTCGGAGGAAGTGATCTATCAACAGTTCGACATCATTTCCGCGCGTGCAGAGTTCGGGGAGGTGCAGGGGAAGTACGCGCAGGCGGTAATAAAGATCCGGACGGAAACGGCCTGCCTGGACTTCCTGAGCGAGGTCGCAGTTCGTTGCCGAAATGACGCGCACGTCGACGGCGATGTTGGTGCGTGCGCCAATCCTTCTCACCGTTCGCTCCTGCAGGACTCGCAGTAGCTTTGCCTGGGCCGACAGGTTTAAGGCGTCAATTTCGTCAAGGAAGAGAGTTCCACCGGAAGCCTTTTCAAAGAGGCCGCAGTTGTTGGCAAGAGCACCGGTGAATGACCCGCGCTGATGGCCAAATAGTTCTGCTTCGATTAGCGTCTCGGGAATTGCCGAACAATTCACATCGACAAACTTTCCCTCGCGGCGGGGACTTTGGTCGTGGATAGCTCGGGCTACGAGTTCCTTGCCGGTACCGGTGGCACCAGTAATAAGCACAGAGCTATCGTTGGGTGCTACTCTGCCAATCACAGAAAAGAGTTTTTGCATTACGGGCGACTGCCCGACGAGTTTTGACTCTCTTTCAGGACTCGAAGACTCCCGATTTGACCAGGGAGTTCGATCCGTAGCTGATTCGGTTGGCGAGTAACCGAGCGTCGTGGGAGCGGCGGCTAGTGGGGGCATAAACTAAATACACGCTTACGCGCGAAGGGTGAACTTTTGCTTGCGGAGACCTGGGGGCAGGCCTTTCGGCAGTTCTACCAGCGGCGGATGGTGCTCTCCTTTTATCTGGACTGACTTAGAAACAAACGACCAAACGGACCAACTTCCATTAAGGGAGCGCGCATTGTAGATTTCTTGCAAGAACATTGCATCGGTATTGCATGCCCAATATGGTGGCAGGATTCTGCCGTTTTCTCGGTGGGTTCCTTCAAGATCGTTCTCAGCGCAGAAGTCTTTAGTGCTTGACGCTGCTTGGTTTCCCGCGATCTTGCATTATTCCTTACATGAACGCTATAGCCTTGTTCGCTCCGCGACAAAGACGAAGCAACAAAGTCTGAGAGACTTTTTTGTGCAAGCTAGAATGAGGACTTGCATGAAAATGAAAGCGGCCCAACTTCTTCGTGAAGCCAAGCCGCTTTTTGTCTAATGGAGGAGGAACTAACCGCGTTCCCATAGTCTTCTCTACATACCCATGCCGCTCATACCACCCATGCCGCCCGGCATTGCGGGACTTCCCTTGTCTTCGTCGGGAAGTTCGGAAACCATCGCTTCCGTAGTCAACATGAGACCGGCGATTGAAGCTGCATTTTGCAACGCTGTTCGAGTTACCTTGGCAGGGTCGATAACACCGGCCTTCACTAGGTCCTCGTATACTTCGGTCTGGGCGTTGAAGCCGAAGCAGTCGTTCTTCTCAGAACGAACACGTTCGACAACAACTGCGCCTTCCTTGCCGGCGTTCTGAACGATCTGGCGCAGCGGCTCCTCGAGCGCACGACGTACGATGTTTACGCCAATCTGCTCGTCCGGGTCACCCCCACCGTCCTTGTTAATCTGGAACTTCTCGAGCACCTTAGCTGCTCGAACCAGTGCCACACCACCGCCGGGAACAATACCTTCCTCGACGGCTGCGCGCGTTGCGTGCATTGCATCCTCAACTCGCGCCTTCTTCTCCTTCATCTCCGTCTCAGTGGCCGCGCCCACTTTGATTACTGCAACACCGCCGACGAGCTTTGCGAGACGCTCTTGAAGTTTCTCGCGATCGTAGTCTGAAGAAGTCTCTTCAATCTGCGCTCGCAGCGTCTTGACGCGTCCTTCGATGTCGCTCTGTTTGCCGGCCCCTTCGACAATAGTAGTGTTGTCCTTGTCGATCGTGATCTTCTTGGCCTTGCCGAGGTCGTCAAGCTTCACGTTCTCGAGCTTGATTCCGAGGTCCTCGCTGATCACCTTGCCACCGGTAAGAATCGCGATGTCTTCGAGCATGGCCTTACGACGATCACCAAAGCCCGGAGCCTTGACGGCCGCGATGTTCAGCGTGCCACGAAGCTTGTTGACTACCAGTGTGGCCAGGGCTTCGCCTTCGACGTCCTCAGCGATAATCAGCATCGGCTTGCCCATTTTTGCTACCTGCTCAAGCAGCGGCAGCAGGTCCTTCATCGAGCTGATCTTCTTCTCGTGAATAAGGATTAGCGGATTCTCGAGCGCGGCTTCCATGCGTTCCGGATCCGTTACGAAGTAAGGACTCAGATAGCCGCGGTCAAACTGCATACCTTCAACGACTTCGAGCGAAGTCTCCATCGTCTTCGACTCTTCAACGGTGATCACGCCGTCCTTGCCAACTTTGTCCATTGCCTGGGCAATGATGTTGCCGATGGTTGCATCGCCGTTTGCGGAGACTGTTCCAACCTGCGCGATCATGTCGCCTTTTACGTCTTTCTTGAGGCGTTTGATTTCTTCAACGGCGCGTTCCACAGCCTTGTCTATGCCACGCTTGAGTGCCATGGGGTTGGCTCCTGCCGCGACAGTCTTCACACCCTCGCGGAAGATCGCCTGCGCCAGCACGGTTGCGGTGGTGGTTCCGTCACCGGCGACGTCGGAAGTTTTGGAAGCGACTTCGCGAACCATCTGCGCGCCCATGTTTTCCAAGGCATCTTTGAGTTCGATCTCTTTGGCGACCGTCACTCCATCCTTAGTAATTGTGGGGGAACCAAATTTCTTGTCGATTACCACGTTGCGCCCTTTGGGGCCGAGCGTGATCTTCACAGCGTCGGCGAGTTGATTGATTCCACGCAGGATCGCCGCGCGTGAATCTTCGCCATGAACTACTTGCTTTGCCATTTCTCTCTTCTCTCCTACTGAAATTATGGAATGTGATTTAGAAACAAAAGCAGCGGCCAAGTCTTAAGAGACTACTTGCCGCCCTTTTTAGTTCCAGTCGCTGCTCCGGCGCGTGCGATGATTCCGAGGATCTCATCTTCGCGCATGATCAGCAGCTCTTCACCGTCGATCTTGATTTCAGAACCACTATACTTGCCAAACAAGACTCTATCGCCCGGTTTGACGTCGAGCGGCTGTCTCGTTCCATCTTCCTTGTATTTGCCTGCGCCGGCCGCGACGACCTCGCCTTCCTGCGGCTTTTCTTTGGCCGAATCGGGGATGATGATTCCCCCACGAACCTGCTCTCCCTCTTCAATTCGGCGTACGATGACGCGGTCATGGAGAGGTGTAATATTTGTCGACATGCTTTGGAGTTCTCCTTTCAGTTTCCCTTGTAAGAGTACGTATTTAGCTCTGAACTTAGTCCGATGTTAGCACTCTCTGCGGATGAGTGCTAAGAATAAATGGCTGCGGAATCAATGTCAACCATCGGAAGCGTGTTCACTGGAACTGCGGGGAGTTGGTAGCTAGCGGGATCCTCCGCGTGCGGCGCGGGTCAGCGGTCGCCTCATCTTGGACTCATCGGCAACGCGCTTTGAGATTGTGTTTCGGTGAATCCCGAGAGCCTTGGCGGTTTTGGAAAGATGTTCCTTGTTTCTGGCAAGGGCCTTCTTGATATAGAGCCTTTCGAATTCGTTGACGGCTTCGGCCAGTAGAATGTGGCCGTCCAGCATTTCATCGATTAAGGCTTCAAGTCGGGCGCGCATCTTCTTAAGGATCCAGGGTCAACTATAGGACTAAAGATCAGAGGTCTTCGCCGGTTAACAGCCGGTACGCTTCCAAATAGCGAGACGTAGTGGCCGAGGCAACTTCGGCAGGTAGAGGCGGCGCGGGAGGCTGCTTGTTCCAGTCAAGCGTTTCCAGATAGTCACGGACAAACTGCTTATCGAATGAGGCTTGTGATTTACCGGGACGGTAGTTTTCCGCGGGCCAAAAGCGGGAGGAGTCCGGAGTCAGGACTTCGTCAACCAGAATTATTTGGCCGTTTTGATCGCGTCCAAATTCAAACTTTGTATCAGCGATGATTATTCCGCGTCCACGAGCATAGCTGCGCGCTTCATTATAAAGACGCAAAGAAGTTTCGCGCAGATAGTTTGCGGTCTCCGCCCCGAGCAACTCTCGCACTCGATCCTCACTAATGTTTTCGTCATGACCTACGTCTGCTTTGGTCGACGGGGTAAAGATTGGCTCCTCCAACTCGGCGGACTCAAGCAGATTATCCGGCAACTTGTGGCCACACACTTCGCCGGTCCGCAGATAGTCCTTCCAACCAGATCCGACAAGGTAACCCCGCACAACACATTCCACCGGGAAAACCTCAGCTCTGGTTACGAGCATCGAGCGCCCCTTAAGATCCGGCGCGCGCTTAACCTGGTCCGGCATCTGTTGGTTATCGATTGTGATGAAATGGTTTGGGACGATATGCGAGAGCTTCTCAAACCAAAACTTCGAGAGAGAAGTTAAGACCTCGCCCTTGCGCGCAATCGCTGTTGGCAAGATGCAATCGAAAGCGGAGATTCGATCGGTGGCTACGATTAATAGGCGAGCATCATCAACTTCGTAGACATCTCGAACTTTTCCGCGTTTCAACAAATTTAAGTCGACGGACATTTGTGAACTGGCAGCTGTGGTCATTATATGGTGGCTAAGATTAGCAAATGCTTAAAAGAGATTTCTTTGAGAAGCGGCGAGCGAAGATTCTGCTCGCGAGAAAAAACTTTGTCAAGACAACGATGGTTTTAACTTCGTCGGCGCGGTTGCCGCTTAAGGTTGCCGCGCAACCATCGAGAAAGAATCTCAATCTAATCGTAAGTGCCGCTGTACCAGTGAAGGGCTTGAGTGGACTTATATGCGTTGACGCTTTCAGACCGACGCCTTTCGTGTGACAATCACCGCGAGGTCAAGTTAAAGAAGCGATCAATCAGAGTCCAGGTTCTGATGGCTATTTGGAATTCGATCTGCAGGAGTAACTAGCAAATGAGGCTTCGTATTTTTCGGCGTGAGGTTCAGCTTCTTTCGTTAGCGCTGATCTTGGTTCTGACGACGACTACATTCGGAAGGGCGTTGCCGGTTCTTGACAAGGTTCTTCAGACCGCTCAGCAACCACACTTACTTCCGCCGACGCAATACATTCCTGATCGAAACTTCGACACGCGTCATGTTGCTCTTGATATTCGTTTCGACTGGGAACATGAAGAGCTTCGTGGCGTCGAGACTTTGGTTTTCAAACCACTGCTTGCGGATCTACGAAAGATAGAGCTTGATGCCGCAGAAATGACGATTTCCTCAGTAAACACGGCCGGAAGCGAGCTGAAGTTTGAGATGGATCTGCCCAACCAAAAGTTGTGGATCGAGCTCGGACGTCCATATCAGCTCACTGACGAAGTTACCCTGGTGATTGAATATCACACCAATGGCCCACAGACGAAGCTTGCCGGTTTAGTTGGGGCGGCGCTGAGGTTTATCAAGCCAACGCCGGACGATCCTACCAGGCCAAAGCAGATTTGGTCGCAGGGCGAAAGTGAGTACAACCACTACTGGTTCCCTTGTTATGACCATCCGAATGATTTTTTCACTTCCGAGATAACGGCTACTGTAGAGAAACCTTTGTCGGTAATTTCCAACGGAAAGCTCCTCGAAACCAAAGACAACAAGGATGGAACGCGCACCTTCCATTGGAAAATAGAACAGCCCCACGCCAGTTACCTGACCTCTATTATTGTTGGGGAGTACATTCCGATCGAGAGCGAGTATCAGGGCATTCCAATCATCACCAATGTCTATCCCAGCGAAGTCAAGGAAGGCAAGGCAAGTACTGCGCGATTAACAGAGATGGTTAAGTTTTTTTCCGAGAAGACGGGGGTGAAATATCCCTACGCGAAGTATGCCCAAACCACTGCGCGTGACTTTGGCGGCGGAATGGAAAACATTAGCGCCACAACGCAAACGGACAACATGATTCATGATGCGCGTACTGAGCTCGACTCAAACACAGACGGTTTACAATCTCACGAGCTGGCACACCAGTGGTTCGGTGATTATGTAACCTGCAGGGATTGGTCTGACATTTGGCTTAACGAGAGTTTCGCAACCTACTTCCAGGCGATGTGGGACGAACACAAATTGGGCGGCGACGATTTTCTTTATTCGGATGTAAAAGCCAATCAAGACGCCTACCTTGCTGCCTGGAGGCAGGGCAACCGTCATCCCATTGTGACGAAGAACTACGCCACACCCGATTCAGTTTTCGACACCTATGCCTATCCGCGCGGCGGGGCTGTGCTACACATGCTCCGGCAAACGCTTGGCGAGGACAATTGGTGGCGAGCAATCAACTATTATCTGAACAAGTATGCGCATCAACCCGTAGAGACCGAGCAATTTCGGATTGCGATTGAGGAATCAACGGGGCAGGCAATGGACTGGTTCTTCGACGAATGGCTCTACAAGATGGGGCATCCGATTTTCCGCGTGAAACAGGACTACAATCCTGCCACAAAGATGCTGACCCTTAGCGTCGAGCAATTACAAACCGTCGATAACACTTCACAATTTCCTCAAGTGGCGCTCTTTCAGACTCCGGTGAACATCGAGATCGGCACCACTGCGGGAATGCGTCTTGAGCGAGTGCAAATTCTTCCAAAGAAGCAACAGAGTTTTTCGCTGGCGGTTGACTCCAAACCTTTGCTGGTCAACTTTGATTATCACGGTACATTGATCAAGGAACTTGAGTTTGAGAAGACCACTGACGAGTTGGCTTATCAAATGGCGCGAGATGAAGACGTGTTGGGAAGGGCTTGGGCACTTAGTCAACTCCAAAGCCGCATCGGGGCGCCAACGACTTCGGAAACTGAGAAGCAGCAGATAGCGCTGGCCCTTTCAGAGGTCGTCACGCGTGATAAATTTTGGGGCGTCCGGGCTAATGCAGCCACTGCGCTGGCAGCCGTGAAAGCCCCCAGCACGCGAAACGCATTGATTGCTGCTACTGGCGATGTCGATGCTCGCGTACGTGCCAGGGCTGTAGCTTCACTGGCAAACTCGAAGGACTCTTCGTTGGCAAGTTTATATTTGAAATTACTAAGCGATCAGAGCTACGCGGTTATCAAAGCCGCAGCCTTAGCGCTCGGCGACACGAAAAGCCCCGAAGCTTACGGGAGCCTGGTAAAGCTATTGAGTCAGCCTTCGTGGCGGGACAACATAAAGGCCTCAGCGCTGGCGGGACTGGGGGAATTAAGGGATAAACGGTCGCTCGATATGGCGCTTCGTTACGCCGCAGCAGGGAATGCAAGTCAAGTCAGGGCAGCGGCCCTGCGCCTGCTGGGAAGAATTGGGAGCGACGAACCTCGCGCGTTTAAGTTGATCGCTGAGGCGGCCGGTAAGGCCTTCGAGTCTGAGGACTATAATTTGGCAACAGCTGCCGGCGATGCTTTGGTAAGCTTGAGCGATCCGAAGGGACTCGCAGTTTTGGAGCAAATAAACCAGAACAGCGGGATTTCGGTCAGACTTAGGGCTCGAATCGGAGAGTACCAGGAAGCTCTGCGCAGGTCAGTAGCCGGAACCGCGAGCCAGGGTACGCAACATCCGTAGGGCCGATACTGGAGGTCGCGTCTGGCTTGAAAGTAGGGCCTGTCTTGAAAGCGACCAGCGATGGGCAGCGGGCTTTATACAAGAGGTGCTTGTCGGTGATTTCCAAATTCAAACCATCATGTGGAGCAAGTGGCCACATTCTGGAAATGCAGGTCAGTTCCTCCATAATGTTGGCCTTGTGGGCTTTGCCGTTGAGCCAGCAAAACTTAGGGCTTGAGTTTGCCGGGGTTGTCCTGTAGTATTCCGTTCGCCCGACGTGGCGTCGTACCCCATGACGCCAGACCTCCAAACCCCTGCATGTCAGTTCCTTCTGGGTCATTCTGATGACAAACACAGCTGCTGACAGACAGAAAACTTCCAAGGACAATAGTCAACCAACCGAGCCGCTCGAGCGCAGAGTTTCACTGCTCGTCGTTGAAGACGATGAAAATATTTCGAGCGCAATCAGCGAGTACTTCTCTCGCGCGGGTTATAACGTGAAAACCGTTGAAGATGGTCTGATGGGTGTGAAGGCAGCACTGGATGATCCTCCGGATGCTGTCGTTCTCGATCTCATGCTGCCAAAAATGGACGGTCTCGCTGTTTGCCGGGAGCTTCGCGAAAAGGCGAGTAACATGCCGATTCTCATGCTTACCGCAAAGGACGACGTGGTTGATAAAGTACTTGGCCTGGAGATGGGCGCGGATGATTACATCACCAAGCCCTTCAGCCTGCGTGAACTTGAAGCCCGCATCAAGTCAGTCCTTCGTCGCAGTCGAACGCCCGTAAGCGCCGACGGCAGCAAAGACGAGGCGCCCGTCGTTCGTGGCAGCCTCCGCATTGATCCGGCAAGACGAGAAGTTACTATTGGAGAGCGGCAAGTGGAATTGACTCCAAAAGAGTTTGATCTCCTCCGGCTCTTCGCAGCGAACCCGGGCAGGGTCTTTCCCCGCAAATACCTGCTTGAAAAAATCTGGGACTACTCTTACGAAGGCTACGATCGGACTATTGATTCACACATCAACCGGTTGCGAGCCAAGATCGAAGAGAACCCCGAGAATCCTCAGATGGTTCTGACCGTTTGGGGAATTGGCTACAAGTTTAGCGACGAACAGTAACGTCGGTTCGTCCGCTCTCTCCCAAATATCAACTGCCGGTCTTAATCAATAGACTCGCAATTGACTTTCCTTCCAGCCGCCCAGGGCCAATCCAAAGCCCAGGACTTCCCGGCAAACCTTCACACCATGAAGAATCTTTTCATTCTGAGACAATTAGTAATTTTTAGTCTAAACCGAAAGCGCGGCTTTGCCCGCCCTGGAGTCAAATTTGGCGCGGCTATCATACTGGCGCTCGTCGTTGTTGGCGGGACTCCTCACCTGGTTTCGCAGGCGCAAGAGTGGCGGGCTCCCAACCGAGTGTTGCGGGTATCAGCTCAGTCGGCAGGAGCAGGAACGAAGGTATCAGTTGCCGCTGACAGTCCTTTAATCCGAGCGCAAAATTGGCAAGATGGTGATGGCTTTCATTTGGTCCTGCCAAACACTGTTGCCGCTGACTCACTCAAAGGCATCCGCGGCATTAAGGTCAGCCGAGTTGGTACTTCGTTAGAAGTCCTCTTCCAAACAATGCCCGGATCTACTGTTAACGTTCAAACAGCGGGCAACGAAATCACGCTCCTCGTCGATAAAAAGCTCGAGGCAGTTACAACAGAGCGCGAATCTGGAAGCGAGACTGGGTCTTTCGATCAACAGCAGCCGGTTGCACACTCGACCTATGCCCAACAGTCCCAGCGCGATGCTGCCCAGATGGGATTGTCGTCATCGGCGACCGATTTGTCCTCAAAACCTCAAGCCTCCTCAGGAGAGACTGCGCAAACTACAAGTAATTGGAATCCGCAACTTGGCCCTTCCTCCGCCCTTCCGGCGCAATCACTTCCCGAACGCGATGCTGCTACCGCCCCAGCGACGGGCGATGAAGTAACTGTTCAGGTCGAAGATGAGGGTGCGTTGGCTTCAATTTTTTCCGCCACCAGCGTTTTCATTGTAATCACCTTAGGTTTGTTCGGTTTACTTGTTTCGCGCAAACTCCGCTCGCATCAAGCGCTCGCGCAGGCAGCTGAGAACGGACCAGCGGCGGACTCGGAGGACGCGGACTGGGTCGAGAACCAAACGGTTGAAGGTCGCATTCGAGTACAGCCCGAGGCTCCGACAGAGGCTTTAGTAAAATCAAACGGAGCGGCAGGGGCAAACACGCCCTCACGCCAGACAGGTGGTCGTACATCAGTGGCTGGTCCAACCACACTCTTCGGCGCTTATCGAATTGATCAGGAAGTCGGAAAACTAATACTTGGGCAGCCTCACCGAATGGATGTGCTTGCGTCCCGCGCCAGCGACGATCGCCGGGCGATAGAAACTTCACTAACGAAGGGCGTGAATGCGGCTGACTTGGACGAAAGTGCACGCTCAAGGGCGCGTGGAGCCCTGGAGGAATACGGCTTTGTCGCGCGTCAATGTGCAACTCTCCTGCTCGCTCCTGATGCATTTGAACGAACTTCGGCGGCGCGTTTTTTGGGTGAGATCAAGTCGGAGACTGCTTTGCCGTTCTTGTTGGAAAGCCTTTACGACTCGGAATCGATCGTGCGAAATCAGGCCGTACTGAGCATCGGCGAACTGAAACTCCCGTCAGCAATCGGCGCCTTGTTGGACATCGCTCGAACGCATCCCGACGTTCCCAGTGCTTTATTAAGCCGAACACTTAGTGCCTGTTCAGTTGAGGGACTCGACTTCTTCGACGCCATGCCGATTGAACCTTCGCAACTGGGAGTTGGTGATCACCTGAGTGTCATCGATCAGATTACCCAACTCGAGCCGGCTTCTTCCGTGGAAGAATTGCCTGAGCATATAGATGATGAGCAACTAGATCGCGCCCTTTCCCTGTTGGGAAGCGTCGACCTACAGGAACGAGCCGAGGCGTTGAAGACGCTGGCGCAGTTTCGAGTTAGAAGTTCGGTTGCGGCGATTACCCGTCTCGCCCGGTACGAATCTGAGCCGAATCTTCGGGCCATAGCAATTTTCAGTTTGGGTGCGATAGATCATGAGTCAGTGTTCGCGGCAATCCTGATAGGCATGGCAGATGAATCGCGTGAAGTCAGGGCCGCTGCAGCTCGCGCACTCAATCGCCTCAGTTTCGACCGTGCCGACGCTTATGTTCGAGTAATCGAGACGAGCGACGAAGAAACCATCACCAACGTCGCCAAGGCCTGCATTCAAGCCGGCATCGTTTCGCAAAATGTTGATCGATTGACCAGCAGCGACTACCGCCAGGCCTACGAAACGTTTTCACTTATTTGCTTGTTAGCCAAAGCAAATATGAGTGACCCGATCCTCAACGCAATCGTCGAACATCCAAATATGGATGTTCGTCTAAACGTAGTGCACTTGCTGGCGGCGACAGGTCAGCCTGGCATATTCGAGCACTTGCGACAGCTCGCCGTACGAGATGGAGTTCGCGAGGAAGTAAAAACGGCTTTGCTTGAAGCGATGTATAACCTGGATCAGAAGGCAAAGCGCGAAGAAAAAGAAACGGTAGAAGCCTCTGAGGCTGATAGTGAACCTCACTTTGAGACTCCGAATTCAGAAGCCTCCGACCTTGATCACGAGCCGGGATTCGCATTCGCTCTCGAGCCGGTCTCCGAAAGTGATCAGCAACCTGGTTCCGAAGCGGGGGTTCAACACGATTTGGATGAGCTGGAAATGTGATTCTCTGGACTGCCAGCCGCCGAGGATCGGATAATGCGATTGGCGATCTCCTGTCATTGCACCAATGAAAATTAAATTTCTTGAGCCTGTAAGTTTAGAAAAGAGACGGCGCACCGGCGTCGGTTTGCTGTTCTATGTCTGTATGACGTTATTAGTCTTCACGGCGGCCGTGGGTCAGGTGAAGGACAGCAAGCATATTACGGCGATACAACTGGGAGGCGCCGCTGAAGGTTCTCGTGTAACGGTAGTCTCAGACAAGCCTTTGATTGACTACGAAGCCTTCCGTCGCGGCGATCGTTTCTATGTCAGAATTCCGACTGCGGATATGAATGCAGCAGCGCCGCATTTCCGCGCAGATGGCTTTGAAGATGTTCAGGTTCAGAAAGTGGGCGAGAGCCAAATCGTTTCTTTCAAGTTGCAACCGGGCGCGACGGCCCGAGTCGACCAGCGCGGAAATCGCCTGGACGTCGTTTTTTCCGCCGCAAACAGAATCCCTTTACTCAATTCGGCAAATCCTTCTGGAGATCGCGCACGGGACACAGCTGGACCGATGCCGTCAGACCCAGCTGCCTCTCGCGTACGAACGGTCAGCGGCCGAGATGGATCGATAGGATCGGGCGATCCGCGCCAAGCATATCCGACAGCGAACTCCAACAAAGGAGTAGCGGCCGTCGCGTCAGCTTCGCCTTCGTTGTCTCCCTCGTCGGTTCTGTCGCCTGGGAACGCGACGGGTTACCAGCCCTTGTCGACGACCACGCCAATCGCACAGCCAGGTTCCAGTCCGGCTAACACTTCTTCCGGTTCGACCAGTTTCCTAAACTGGAAAAACCGCCTGGCCGCCGCAAGGCATTGGATGTCTGCGAATCGCCCGGCAACACTACTCGGTGCGCTGATCTTGCTGAGTCTCGTTGTCTATCTTGTGATTTTTATGCGTCGCCGTCAGGAGACTGTGGTTAAGAACAAGCAGGCGAAAACACCAAAGGTTCAACCTCGGTATTCTCCGGGTAACGAATTAAAGGAAATATCCGACGCCGAGACCGAAGCGCAAAGGCCGCTGCCAGACAGTGGGGCATCAAAGCCGTTTAGCAGGCCGGCTCCTGCGGTTGCGCTAACGAGACCAACTATTGTTTCACCCACCGCGGGTAATGACGAACAGATTAGGGAAGAGGAAGAGCGGGAGGTTTTTGAGCTATGAGCGTTGACTCGATAATGCAAATGTGTGCGAAGCTTGGAATCAAGCTTGCGCTCAAGGGCGACGACAACGATCGCCTTCAGGTGGATGCGCCTAAGGGTGCCTTAACCGCATCAATTCGTGAAACTCTCACTGCCCACAAAACAGAGATCGTTGCCGCTCTAAAGTCTCAATCCCGCCAACCTCAGTCTCAAATCCCCACTCGAGATCCGGACGAAACCGTCACTCGAACTCCCGCCAGCACCACCCCGAATTCCCCGGAGGCAACACCCTTGATTCTCGAACAACCCTTAACTAACCCACCTGGCCAATTCGACCTCACCGAGATCGAGTTGAACAAACTTCTTGCCGGCAGTGACTACGACGCAAGTGTCATTGAGTCCAGGGATCCACTCACGCGGCAGAATGTTGCTGCACAGCTACTGGCAGCCCTCGCCGGTCGAAACTCAGCAGAACAAGGTCGAGCAAGAGTAGCCTTCGTGAATCACGGTTTTTTCAACGATGCGGTAACGCAGTTGCGGACGGCCGATTCTCCAGCAGAACGCGCCGGAGCCGCACGAAAGTTGGGAGCTGTTTGCGATCAGAAAGCCACAGCTCATCTGGTTGCTTCACTTGAAGATGGCGCTCCGGAAGTGCGCCGGGCGGCGGTTGAATCACTGGGCCAATTGGGAGATCCGTCGGCGCTAAACGCACTCAATGAATTGCTACTTCGTGAAACGAATCGTCAGCTTCCAGCAGCAGTTATTCGTCATGCAATCAATTCCATTGCGGTTTACGAAGTCAAACATCCCTCCGCCACTGAATCGGCTCCCGCCGAGCCGTCAGCATCGCTTGCCAGGGAACCTGAAAAGGCAGAGTCGCAAATAAAAACTGAAACACCCAGGCCAAAGCGCGAGATTTTTGCGGAGTACCTTAGTTCGTTTGAAAGTCGCTCACCTGCGGCAAGATCCAGCAGCTCAAAACCTGAAGTTCCAACTATCGATAGTTTTGACGCTGCTGAAGAGCAACTAAGACGAGAAGAAGAGGCGTTGCGACAAGCTGCGGATGCTTTAGAACGCAAGCGCAGCGAGGCTGAGGCGGCGCGTAAGATGGCCGAAGACGACGCGCGTTTGAAAGCAGAAAGCGAGATGCAGGTGCGAATGGAAATTGAAGCTCGCTTGCGTGCTGAAGACGAGGTTCGCAGACGAATGGCCGAAGAGGCGGCGCGACAAAAGGCCGAGGAAGAAGCGCGCGTAAAAGCTGAGTTGGAAGGCCGCCAGCGCGCGGAAGAAGAGGCCCAGCAAAGAGCCGAAGAGGAAGCCAGATTCCGTTTGGAAGCCGAGTCTCTGCGAAAAGCTGCGGAAGAACTGGCCCTGCGGCGTTCAGAAGCTGAAGCCGCACGCAAACGAGCCGAAGCTGAGGCCGCGCAGCAGGCGCGTTTGCGCGCTGAGGAAGAGGCAAGAGTTCGAGCCGCGGAAGAAGCTCGCCTTCAGGCAGAAGCAGAAATGCGTCGCCGTGTCGAAGATGAGATTCGTCGCCGCGCTGAGGACGAAGCTCGCCGGCAAGCGGATGTGGCAGCGGCGGCTCGCGCAGCTGAAGAAGCGCGCATGCGTGCCGAGGTCGAGGCCTTTATTCACGCTGAGCAGGAAGCAAAGCGCAAGGCCGAAGAGGACGCTCAGCGCCAGGCGGACCAACTGCGCGCCGAAGAAGCCACTCGGGCTCGACTTGCCGAGGAGGCGCAACGACGAGCTGAAGAAGAACGTTTACGTCGAGAAGCTGAAGAGCGTCTCCGTGCCGAAGAAGCTCGTCTCCGTCTCGAGCAGGAAACATTGAAGCAGGTGGCTGCTGAACTGGCCCGGCGCCGATCTGAATTGGAAGAAGCCAGGCAGAAGGCTGAAGTTGAAGCGCGGCTCCTGGTAGAGGCTGAGGCTCTCGCAAGAGCCGAGCAGGAAACAAGGCAGCAGGAAGTTGAACGCCAGCGGTTGGAAGCCGAGGCGAGACGCCTCGCTGAAGAGAAACAACTCGAGGAAGCGCGTCGTCGCGCTGCTGAAGAGCGGCAACAGGCTGCTGAACGTGCTCGCGTGCTGGCCGAGGAGGAAACACAACGTTTGGCTGAGCTCGAATCAGTCAAGACGCAGGCAGAGGAAGTCGCTCGTCGCATGGCTGAGCAAGAACAGCGGATCAAGGCAGAAATTCTGGCGCTTAGTCAGGCCGAAGAAGAACAGCGACTTCGCATTGAGGCTGAAATCAAACGACGCAACGAGGCGGAGGCGCGGCTGGCAGAAGAAGCAGCGAAAGCTGAAGCCGAAGCACATCGGACAGCAGAAGAGATTCGTCGTAAGGCTGAAGAACAGGCACGTCGCAGGGCTGAAGCTGAAACACGTTTGAAGGAAGAGGAAGCCCGTCTCCAAGCTGAGGAAGAGGCGCGGCTCAAAGCGGAAGAAGAAGCGTTAAGACTGGCTGAAGAGACTCGCGAGCGTGCCGAAGAAGAAGCGCGTTTGCGCCGGGAAGTTGAAGCGCGTTTGAAAGAACAGGAAGCGCGACTACAGTCGGAACAGGAAGCTCGCGTCCGGGCCGAAGAGGAAGCACATCGGATAGCTGAAGAAATTCGTCTTAACGCCGAAGCAGAAGCGCGTCGTCGCGCCGAGGTTGAGGCGCGGCTGAAAGAAGAGGAGGCTCGACTGCAAGCGGAGCAGGAAGGTCGCGCCCGCGCTGAAGAGGAAGCGCAGCGGCTCGCCGACATTCGCCTTGAAGCTGAAGCAGAAGCGCTTCGTCACGCCGAAGTCGAGGCACAACTAAAAGAAGAGGAAGCTCGGCTGCATAGTCAAAAGGAAGCCCGCGCCCGAGTTGAAGAAGAAGCGCAGAGGTTGGCGGAAGAGTTTCGGCTTCGTGCGGAAGCAGAATCCCTGCGGCGGGCCGAAGTTGAAGCCCGGATGAAGGAAGAAGAGGCTCGTCATCAGTCCGAACTTGAGGCTCGAGAGCGTGCCGAAGCAGAGGCTCAACAGTTAGCTGAGGAAGGCCGGATGCAGGCTGAGGAAGCCGCTCGTCGCCGGCGCGCGGAGGCGGAAGCTCGACTGATTGAAGCGGAAGCCCGGCTACAAGCTGAACATGAAGCCAGCGCCAGGGCCGAAGAAGAGGCCCAGCGCCTTGAGGAAGAGACCCGGCAAAAGACTGAACAAGAGGCAATAAGACAGGCTGAAGCTGAAGCACAATTGAGAGAAGAGGAAGCTCGGCTCCAGACCGCACAGGAAGCTCGCGCCAAAGCCGAAGTTGAAGCTTTAAGGCTGGTGGAAGAAAGCGAAAGGTTTGAGGCCGAAGCTCGCTTGCGCGCAGAAGCCGAAGGGCGACTTAAGGCCGAGCAAGAACGTCTAATCTCAGTGGAGGAAGATTTGACTGAGGCGTTTACTTCGCCCTTCCTCAATGATGTATCGAGTGCGCCCGACTACTCGGCTTCAGAGTTGTCGTGGCTGGAAAGCAACTCCGATCAGCTACACGGAGACTCTGGGTCGGGTTCTCTCCCAGTCGAAGAAGAAAGCACGATTGGAGAAACATCCCATTACTCTCCGGACACTGAAGAGCCAGCCAAGGCGATCGAGGCGGTATTTTCAGAAAAAGGAATCGCGTCGGCCGAGGATGAAGGCGGCATTCCTTCTGACGTGCAGGAGCGACTCAAGAGTCCGGACGCTAATGTGAGAGAAGCGGCATTGGCGGAAGTGACGCGAGTTGGCGGTGACGATGCATTTCGTTGCATCAGCCGCGCCTTTGATGATCAGTCAGTAGAGGTTCGTAACGCCGCCGCACGCGCGCTTTTTGATCTACACGCCGATCGAGCGGCCACCTTTACCAGAGCGCTTCGTGAAGGCACTCCCGAGCGACGCCGCAGTATCGGACATGCGCTCGCCGCGTCCGGGCTAGCCAAGGACGCCATCGGTAACCTGACCGGAGAAAGCCGCGAGAAGACTTACGACGCATTCTCTCTATTGTTTCTGATGGCCAAAGCGGGGGAAGTTCAACCGCTTATGCAGGCCATCGAAGATTATCCGAATGTTGAAGTTCGGATCGCAGTGGTTAAGCTACTCGCGCTGAGCGGTCAACCGGACATCGTTCCGGCCTTCCGCCGCATGGCGGTGCGCGGCTCGTTGCCATCGGAAGTTCGCTCGGCGGTTATGGAAGCGATCTACCAGATTGGTAACCAGGCTCGTGAGAGCGCGCCGTCCGCAGCTTGAATTGCACAAAAAGTGCCCAGCGTGGTCTCTGGAGCGGAGCTCTACACAAAATCAGAACTGGGAGCGAACCGTTCAAGTGATTGCTGGGACCGCGGGCGTCCCGCCCGCCTGCTTACGGCGGGCGCAATTATCGGGAATTGACATTAACGTACCTCGGAGCGGGCGGGACGCCCGCGGTCCCAGCAATCACTTGAACGGTTGCCTGATTGGCGTAACTGTCAATTCTGACTTGGAGGATGTAGTGGCCTGGTTTGGGCAATGAGGTCGCGACCTCTCCCGGTACATTACGCCAAATGGTCCCTACCACCGAGTGCTAAGAAACCGACAGGAAAGCCGCGAAGAGTTATTAAGTTCTTCGCGGCTTTCGCGTCGTTCCCCTTCCTGGGTGACCTCAGCTTTCACTGCTTTTCACAATTTGCGACTTAGCATTTACTATTTACCCTTACATGAATTTCAAATTGCAATCGACCTATCAACCCAAGGGTGATCAGCCGCAGGCTATCGAGGCGCTGGTGCGCGGGCTCAGCGAAGGCTTAAAGGATCAGGTTCTGCTCGGAATCACAGGTAGCGGCAAGACCTTCACTATCGCCAGCGTTATTCAACACACGCAGCGTCCGACGCTGGTGTTGGCCCACAACAAGACACTCGCAGCCCAGCTCTACCAGGAGTTTAAGTCGCTCTTTCCGGAGAACGCCGTCGAGTACTTCGTCTCGTATTACGACTACTATCAGCCTGAAGCCTACATGCCGGCCGGTGACGTTTACATTGAGAAAGAGGCGATCGTTAACCAGGAGATCGATCGTTTGCGAATGTCGGCGACTCGCGCCTTGTTTGAGCGTCGCGATGTAATTGTTGTTGCCAGTGTTTCGTGTATCTATGGCCTCGGGGATCCGGATGCCTACTACGGTATGTTGCTTTTTCTCGAACCCGGCACGCGGATCACTCGCGAAGCGCTGCTGCAGCGATTGGTGGAGTTGCAGTATGAACGTAATGACGTGAACTTTCAGCGCGGGAGTTTTCGCGTGCGCGGTGACGTGGTGGAAATCTATCCGAGTTATCAAGACCAGGCTTTCCGCATAGAACTCTGGGGAGAGGAAGTAGATTCGATTTCCACAATTGATCCGCTACTCGGGGAAGTAATTACAAAACACACCACCCGCGTTCCAATCTACCCCAAGAGTCACTACGTAATGTCGAGGCCGACGATCAAACGCGCGCTGAAATCCATCAAGGAAGAGCTCGAATGGTGGGAGCCCAAGCTGATTGCTGAAGGCAAACTACTCGAAGCGCAGCGCCTGCATCAGCGCACCATGTTTGATCTGGAACTGATTAAGGAAATGGGCTTCTGTCGTGGCATTGAAAACTATTCACGCCATCTTACGGGCAAAAAACAAGGCGAGCCGCCGCCTACGCTGCTCGACTATCTGCCACGCGACACCATGATGGTGATTGACGAGTCGCACCAAAGCATTCCCCAGATTCGCGGGATGTTTGAAGGAGATCAGTCTCGCAAACGCACGCTAGTTGAGTATGGTTTCCGCTTGCCTTCAGCACTCGATAATCGCCCGCTGAACTTTAGTGAGTTTGAATCCCGCATCGGACAAACAATGTACGTCTCGGCAACGCCTGGTCCTTATGAACTGACGAAGTCGGGCGGTGAAGTGATTGAGCAGATCATCAGGCCGACCGGCTTGTTGGATCCGGAAGTTGAAGTGCAACCAGTTAAGGGTCAGATAGATCACCTGCTCGAGGAATGCCGGCAACGGGCTGAGCGTCATGAGCGTGTGCTGGTGACAACTTTGACGAAGCGAATGGCGGAAGACCTGACGGAATATTTCACGGAAGTTGGCGTGCGCGTGCGTTACCTGCATTCGGACATTGAGACGCTTGAGCGCATCAAGATCCTGCGTGATCTCAGACGCGGCGAGTTTGATGTTCTGGTTGGCATTAATCTTCTGCGTGAAGGTCTCGACCTTCCGGAAGTTTCGCTGGTCGCGATCCTTGACGCGGACAAGGAAGGGTTTCTGCGTTCGGAACAGTCACTTATTCAAACGATTGGCCGCACTGCGCGCAACTCGAAGGGTAAGGCGATTCTTTACGCAGACCGCATCACCGAGTCGATGAAGCGGGCCATGGACGAAACGCGCCGCCGCCGTTCAATTCAGGAGGCCTACAACGAGGAGCAGGGAATTACGCCAATGACGATCGTGAAGCCGATCGAGTCAACTCTGATAACTGCTTCCGAAGCCGACTACTTCAGGATGCCAACCGAATTGGATGATATCGAAGATTACTCCGCCGCAAATATTGAAGCTACGATAGCGAGACTCGAAACAGAAATGCGTGGCGCGGCAAAACGATTTGAGTTTGAACGAGCGGCTGAACTGCGCGATCGAATAAAGGTTTTACGCGAGCGCGAACTGACCCTGGCCTGAGTCAAGTGATTGTCTGGGACCGCGGGCGTTCCCGCCCGCAAACGCGCCGCAGGCGCGCAGCCTTTCGGAAGTCGCTTTCTAACCATTTTCGCGCTTTGCGCTCATTTGCGGGCGGGACGCCCGCGGTCCCAGCAAATCGCTTGAGTGATTCGTAATGCTTATTAAGTCCGATCCCGACGAAATCCAATCCTTCCTTTCCGACGCGAGTCACATGCGCGACGGACAGGCAGAGCGCGTGATCTTTCCTGAAAACGCTGAAGAAGTAGCATTAATCCTGCGTGAGGCTTCGGAGAAGGGAACTCCCGTCACCGTCTCCGGTGCTGGTACAGGCACGGTCGGCGGCCGCATACCCTTCGCTGGAATTGTGCTGGCGACCGACAGACTCGATCAAATAAAAAGTGTAGTTCACAAAGAAGGCGGCGGCCGCGCGCGTGCCGAGGCGGGTGTGCGGCTTGGTGATCTGCAGCGCTTTGTTGAATCCGAAAATCTTTTCTATCCGCCCGACCCGACTGAGCGCAGTTGTTTTCTCGGCGGCACGGTGGCCACGAATGCGTCCGGGGCCCGCACGTTCAAGTATGGGCCGACCAGGAAGTATGTACAGAGGTTGAAAATTGCGCTGGCAACCGGCGAGCTAATTGATTTGCATCGCGAAGAACTCCAGGCAGATGCGAAGGGACGCATAAAGATTCCGCTGCCCTCCGGCAGTTTGCTTGAAGCACAGCTGCCTGCCTATCACATGCCGCGTACCCGAAAGCATGCTTCGGGTTACTACGCCGCGCCGGAAATGGACGTGCTTGATCTTTTCATCGGCAGCGAAGGGACGCTGGGAGTAATAGTTGAAGTCGAAGTGGCTTTGCTGCCAAAACCTGAAGGACTTCTGAGCGGGATCGTTTTCTTTAAGACTGACGAGGACGTCTTGTCTTTCGTTAATGAAGCGCGAAGCCTCTCACTCGCGAATCGTCAATCGCATGCCAGGGAAGCGAGGCGTTTAGGCCCACTCGTTGAGAAGGCTTTCGAAGTTACGCGTCGCTATGCCAGGTCGTCAGCTAAGATCAGTGATCAGGCAGTTAGTTTGATTGATGCGCGAGCGCTGGAATATTTCGACAGTGAATCGCTGCGGTTTTTGCGACAGAAGTACGAGACAATCCCCGCCGATGCCGTGGGCGCGATCTTTTTCGAGCAAGAGACAACGCCGGCGAGCGAAGATTCATTGATGACTGAGTGGCTGGCGATACTCGAACAGCATGAGGCCCTGGTTGAGAGTTCATGGTTCGCGACCGGCGAACAGGATCAGGCCAAGTTGCGCGAATTTCGTCACGCCTTGCCGGTGCTGATGAATGAGTGGTTCGCGCGTCACAGGCAACGCAAAGTCTCTACGGACATGTCCGTGCCCGATGCGGCGTTTCCCGAAATGTTGCGCTTCTATCAGGACACGTTGCGCGCGAGCCAGCTGCGGTACACGATCTTTGGCCACATTGGCGACAACCACGTTCACGTTAACATCCTGCCGCGCGATGATGACGAAGCAACGAAGGCGAGAGAGATCTATTTGCAGTTCTTGAAACGCGCCGCCGCCCTCGGCGGAACTCTTTCGGCCGAACATGGTATCGGAAAGCTGAAGCGTGATTACCTGCCGTTGTTTTACAGCGAGGCGAACCTACGAGAGATGGCGACGCTCAAACGTGCGTTTGATCCGGCGGGTATTTTGGGTCGTGGAAACATTTTTTCTGAAAAACTTATTGAGCGAGAGTCGTAGGTCCGGAGGACCGATAGTTAGTAGTCCGTCCGTGAGGGCGGGGAACTTCTTCTCGAATCGTATCGAGGCCCGCAAGGGCCGGCACAAATCGTGTCGCGCCTTCGGCGCTTAGAGAGCTAGTGATCGCATCTCCCCGCCCTTACGGACGGGGCTACTAAATGCCGGTCCTTCGGACCTGAATCCAATTGCCCATTCTGAATCACTGAGCTCGGCCTGCCTTTACCATTCACTATTTACCATTTACGATTCACGTTCTTATGTTTCGTTTCACCACAGCTGGAGAATCACATGGTCGCGCGCTGGTCGCGATCGTTGAAGGCTTGCCCGCCGGCATGCCGGTTGACGTTGCCCAAATCAATTACGAACTGCGGCGACGTCAGTGGGGTTATGGTCGCGGTGGCCGCATGAAGATTGAGCAGGACCAGGCAGAAATTTTTAGCGGCGTGCGCCACGGGTTAACGCTCGGTTCGCCAATCGCGCTGATGATTGAAAACAAGGATTGGGCGAACTGGACTGAGGTCATGGCCGTTGAGCCTCGTGATATCGCGCCGGAAAAATCGCGTCGTCTAAAACGCCCACGCCCGGGACACGCTGACCTTGCTGGTGGACAGAAATACGATTCGCGCGATCTGCGTAACATTCTCGAGCGTGCGTCGGCGCGAGAAACGACGGCACGCGTTGCGTGTGGAGCGTTAGCGAAACAGCTGCTCGCTTCCTTTGGAGCTGAGATTCGTAGTCATGTCGTTCAGCTCGGCGGCATTCCGGAGAAACCGCTACAGCTATCGTGGGAAGAAGTCGCCGCGATTCCGGACGAGGCGCCTTTACATTGCGCCGATGCGCAGTTGCAACAGCAGATGATCGAATTGATTGATGCGAAGCGCGAGGCCGGCGATACATTGGGCGGCATCTTTGAAGTCGTTGCTCGCGGTGTTATCCCTGGACTCGGTTCGCACACTGCCTGGGATTTGAAACTCGACGGACGCCTGGCGCAGTCCGTTATGTCGATTCCCGCCGTGAAAGCGGTTTCGATTGGGGCGGGCAGCGAAGCAAGTGCATTGCCGGGTTCGGAAGTTCACGATGAGATTGCTTACAACAACGAGACGAAGGAATTCATCCGCGAAACAAATCGCGCCGGCGGTCTCGAGGGCGGTGTCACTAATGGAGAAGAGATTCGCATTCGCGGACATTTGAAGCCACTTTCGACCCTGCGTCGTCCCTTGCGCTCAGTGGATATCGATACGAAGCAGGAAGAGTCGGCTGCGTTTGAACGTTCAGATATTACTGCGGTGCCGGCGGCGGGTGTGATTGGCGAGGCGATGATGGCACTGGTGTTGGCGGAAGCGATGCGTGAAAAGTTTGGTGGAGATAGTTTGGGAGAAATGAAGCGCAACTTCGAAGGGTATCGCGAACAGTTGCGGGGATACTAAGAGCGGGGCAAGCCCGCCTTCCCGACCCCGAGCTACTCATCATTGAGTTTGGATCCTTGCTTGAAAGACTTTCAATGCTGAATTATCTGAACTATTTGAGAGTCTCGGGTCGGAAGCTTGGGCCGACAGAAGTCATCGTTCATCATAGAACCGAGATTGGCCGTTCGAGAAACTGAGTTCTTTCGGAGTTGGAAAAAAGATAATGGCATTGATGGAAATCGTGACTTGGCCGAACCCAATACTCGATGCTCCGGGTGATCCGGTCACGGCGTTTGGCGACGGCCTCAGGAAACTAGTTACCGATATGTTTGAAACGATGTACTCGGCGCCCGGTGTGGGGCTGGCTGCGGTGCAGGTTGGTGTCGGGAAGCGGCTGTTCGTGATGGACTGCTCGGCCGGGAAGGATCCGGACCAGCGCGTGGTGATGATCAACCCCGAGGTGATTCACGTTGAAGGCGAGCAGAACGGCGAAGAGGGTTGTCTTTCGTTTCCCGGAATTTTCACGCCGGTTGAGCGTAGCTTGCGGGCCATCGTTCGTGCTCACGACATCAACGGTAACGAATTCGAGGTCGATGAGACGGAACTGACTGCCCGCTGCATGCTGCACGAAACCGATCACTGCGATGGCATTGTGTTTCTCGACAAGATGAGCGCCCTCAAACGAGAACTGGTCAAACGCAAGATCAAGAAGCTGCAGAAGGCGGGGAAGTGGGTGGCGAAGTAGAAGCAACGGCTTGAAGAAAAGCGGGGGCAAGCCCACCTTCCCAACCCCGAGATTAATTGTCCGGCGCTCGTTTCTACCTTGAAAGCCTTTCATATTTGTTTTCATGGGTTGATAGAGTAGCTCAGGGTTGGGAAGGGGGCTCTCCCCCGCTCCTGGTCTTTATCATCTCTGACTTCTGCCCGCCGCTCTGCTACTATTCAAAATAAAATTGATTGGAGTGACACATGCCAACAGAATTTCGTAACGAACCGTTTGTAGATTTCAGCAAAGAAGAGAATGCGCAGGCGATGCGCGCGGCGCTCGCGAAAGTTAAGAGTGAGCTGGGCCGCGAGTACCCTTTGGTGATTGGCGGTGAACGCATTACCACGGACGCGAAGCTCGACAGTATCAATCCTGCTAATCGCACCGAGGTAGTCGGCCGCTTTCAGAAGGCAACGAAGGAGTTGGCCAACAAAGCTGTCGAGTCGGCTGCCGCTGCTTTTCAAACCTGGAAGAAGACGACGCCCGCCCAGCGCGCTGACCTATTGTTTCGCGTCGCTGCAATTCTGCGAGAACGGAAACACGAGCTGTCGGCCTGGATGATTCATGAGGTCGCAAAAACCTGGCCCGAGGCCGACGGCGATACTGCCGAAGCGATTGATTTTCTCGAGTTCTACGGTCGCGAGATGTTGCGTTACGCGGGCGATCAACCGCTCGTGAATGTCGCCGGCGAAGAAAACCATCTGACGTACATCCCGCTCGGCGTAGTGGCGGTGATCCCACCCTGGAATTTTCCACTGGCGATTATGGCCGGCATGACCAGCGCGGCCTTTGTTACCGGCAACACTGTGGTCCTCAAACCTTCATCCGATGCCCCGACGACTGCCTATAAGTTTTTCGAGATTCTTGAAGAGGCTGGTTTGCCGGCCGGCGTAGTCAATTTCATGACTGGATCGGGAGCGGAAGTGGGTGACGTTATTGTTGACCATCCGAAAACGCGTTTCATTGCGTTCACTGGTTCGAAGGAAGTTGGGCTACGAATCAACGAGCGCGCGGCGAAGGTGCATGACGGACAAATCTGGATCAAGCGCGTGGTTGCCGAGATGGGCGGCAAAGACGCGATTATTGTCGCGGCTGATGCAAACCTCGACGACGCGGCGACCGGAGTTGTGCAGGCGGCCTTCGGTTTTCAGGGTCAGAAGTGTTCCGCCTGTTCGCGGGCAATCATTGATGCGCGAGTTTACGACGAGATGTTGGAAAAAATTGCGGAGCAAACTCAGAAAATCACGATGGGCGACCCAAGTGATGGCGCGACTAACATGAGTGCTGTCATTAACGAAAAGGCTTTCAAGGCGATCAACGCGTACATCGAGAAGGGCAAGAGCGAAGGTGGACGAGTCCTGGCAGGTGGTGGGTCTGATGGCGAGCAAGGATTTTTTATCGAGCCGACGGTCATCGCTGACGTAAAGCCTGGGGCGACGATTGAACAAGAAGAAATATTCGGACCGGTGCTGGCGGTGATCAAGGCCGAGAATTACGACGACGCGTTAGAAATTGCCAATGACACCCAATTCGGTTTGACCGGCGCGGTCTACAGTACCGACGAAACAAAACTAGCACGCGCACGCCAGGAGTTTCACGTTGGCAATCTCTACCTCAACCGCAAGTGCACTGGAGCCCTCGTGGGTGTTCATCCTTTCGGCGGCTTCAATATGTCAGGCACTGACTCCAAAGCCGGCGGTCGCGATTATCTTTTGCTGTTCATGCAGGCGAAGGTGTCCGCGGAAAAAGTTGGGGCAACTGCTGCAGTAGAAAAAAGAGCGGCGGTCTGAAAGAACTAAAGAGCGGGGGCAAGCCCACCTTCCTGACCTGCGAATTCGTCAAGCTTGTCCCTAACCTTCAACTGGCACGGATTCGCAGGTTAGGAAGGTGGGCTTGCCCCCGCTCTTGGTGAGTCATTTAAGAATGCGCATTGTCTTCATGGGCACGCCGGAATCCGCAGTGCCATCGCTCAAGCGACTGCTGACTGACGGTCGCCAGGTTGTCGCCGTTTGGACTCAACCGGACAAGCCCTCCGGCCGCGGCGATAAAATGCACTCGCCCCCAATCAAAGAGTTTGCACTCGAACAAGGCCTGCCGGTCGAGCAGCCAAAGAAAATCAAAACTCAGGAAGCGAAGGAATTGTTTGCGTCATACGACGCTGACGTTGCCGTAGTTGTCGCGTATGGGCGCATTCTGCCGCCGGAGTTTCTCCACGCGCCACGCCGCGGTTGTATAAACGTGCATTTCTCCTTATTGCCGCTCTATCGCGGCGCGGCGCCGGCCAATTGGGCAATCGTAAATGGAGAGACGAAGACGGGCGTAACCACAATGTTCATCGAAGAAGAGTTGGATTCCGGCCCAATTCTTTTGCAACGCGAAACGATGATTGGTCCGGAGGAAACTGCGCCACAGCTAATGCAACGCCTGTCGGGTATCGGCGCCGAGCTGTTGAGCGAGACGTTTGGCCAGCTTGATCGCATAACGCCGCGTCCCCAACATGATCGAGACGCTACCTTTGCACCGCTACTGACGAAGCAACACGGGCTGGTTAACTGGTCGGACCATGCGGCGATGATCGAACGCTGCGTGCGAGGTTTTCAGCCCTGGCCCAGTGCGTACACGCATTACAAATCGCACCGGTTGATCCTGTGGAAGGCAGTTGTTACTGAAACTGTTCCGGTGGAAGGGCAGCCGGGAGAAGTAATCTTCGCGCATGGCGATGATCTCGTTGTGAAGTGTGGCGACGAGACAGCGCTACGGTTAATCGAGATACAAGCTGAGGCCAAGCGCCGCATGAGCATACGAGACTTCCTCAACGGAACACATCTGAAGGTTGGCGACCGATTTGGTGAAGTCTAATTCTGTTTCGCCGGCGCGGTTGACCGCCTTTGAAATCCTGCGGCGGGTGGGAGAAGGCGCTTACGCCTCGGTCCTTTTAGCTTCGCGAGAAGACGAATTGTCGCCGCCAGACAGGGCGCTGTGCCATGAGTTGGTCATGGGCGTACTGCGCCGGCAACTATGGCTCGACCGGCTTATTGAACACTACGCTAATCGCAAGGTTGACGGGCTGGATGAGTCGGTTCGGATCATTCTCAGAATCGGTCTTTATCAGCTGCGGTTTCTTTCTCGTGTGCCAGGCTCTGCAGCGGTCAACGAGTCGGTAAAACTCGTCAACTTCGCCCGCCTGCGTTCGGCCGGTACTTTCGTCAACGCCGTGTTGCGACGCGCGACGCGTGAGCCTGAAATAGATCCCGCCAGTAATATTCACGATCCGCTGGAACAGGTGTCTGTCTCTACTTCACACCCGCAGTGGTTGATTGAGCGCTGGACCAAAGTTTTCGGTAGCGCTGAAGCCGAAGCGCTGGCGCACGCCAATAATGAAGCAGCGCCGGTTGCGTTCCGGGTGGTGAAAAGTCGTGCACAGGAGGCTGACCTGTGCGAAACCTTGAGAGCTGCCGGCGCTCAGCTGACCCCTTCAAGAGTTGCCCCAGGTGCATGGCGCATCAATGGGGCCGGCATTTTATTCGCAGAGCTCATCACTACGGGAAAAGTATATGTTCAGGATGAAGCGTCGCAGTTAGTTGCGTTGCAATTGGATGTACATTCGGGGCAGCGCGTATTGGATCTGTGCGCCGCGCCGGGAAGTAAGACGACTCAGATTGCCAACCTCAGTCTGGATTCGGCAGTAATAGTCGCCGCGGATCTGCATGAGCACCGCTTGAGGACCCTTGTTTCTTCAGCTGAAATTCAGGGATTGAGGGGCATCCGCTGCGTCGCGCTCGATGGTTTACAGCCTTTACCCTTCGCGGAGGGCACTTTTGATCGCGTTTTGGTGGACGCCCCGTGTTCCGGAACGGGCACTCTAAGGCGCAACCCCGAAATCCGTTGGCGCATCTCACCCGCAGACATAGAGGACCTGGCCAGGCGCCAGAAGCAACTTCTTTTCAATGCCGCACGAGTAATCAGACCGGGAGGCCGCTTGATTTACTCGACTTGTTCGGTTGAGCCTGACGAAAACGAAGACGTAGTCAAAACGTTCCTTGAAAACAACGAGACCTTCGGGCTTACTGAGTTAACGCTTAACGACACGCTGAAAACCTCGTTAGGCAAAGCTCGAACCTGGCCACAGCGGCAGGGCACCGATGGCTTTTTCATTTCCGCATTTGAACGAAAAGGCTAGTTACTGTTCGGTCTAACGTCGGATATGGTTAGTTTGCGAGAGGCTGTAGCGGATGGTAGACTTCGCAGCTTGGTTTAGGCCCGATCGGTAGTTTGGTGTTAAAGAGGTAGCTACGTGAATAAGGCCACCGGCGCACTCTCAGTAGTACGAAGGCTCATCATCGTGATCGCGATAGCGATCGTTTTTGTGCTTGGCCTCGCCACCACAGTTTTTCTGTCTCTCCGCAGTCCAGAAGTAAAAGTCCCTGACGTGGTGGGAAAAGAGCGCTCTGAAGCTGAACGAATCCTGGGCGATGCCGGCTTGAAGATTCGCGTTCGCAAAACGCCGCCGAGCAACCAGGTAAAGGCTGATACGGTTCTGTTTCAGGTGCCAAGTGCTGGCGAGGTAGTGAAAGTCGGGCAGACTATAGCTATGGACGTTAGTCGACTGCCGAAAGAAGGCGAGGCCTCCGAAGTCGCCGCTCCGGAAAAGTCACCTGAAGAGAAACCAACGAATAGCAACGAGGCGATTTCGGCGAATGAGAACAAACCCAAGCGTCCCAGGAACAAGAACGCGAACGACAACGAAAACGCTAACAGCAATGCGCTAAATCGAAACGGAAATATCAATCGCGCTGCGACTACAACGAGGAACTCGAATAGCGGCAATACGAATCGGGCTCTTAACACGAATTCAAATCGACCGGCGATTAATGTGAATTCAAATCGAGCCGTTAATCAGAATGGAAATGTCCGGCCGCCAGCCAGGCCCTCGCCTGCGATCAGGCCCAATTAAGAGTCCTTGGAATAAGATCACTGAATGATAAACGGCAGGACAATTGACATCGCGCCCTCGATCTTGTCGGCCGACTTTTCGCGTTTAGGCGAGGAGATCGACGCGGTCAAGCGCGGCGGTGCAACCATCCTGCATGTCGATGTGATGGACGGGCACTTCGTCCCCAACTTGACGATTGGCTTACCGGTCGTTAAGTCACTCGTTCGGGCGACAGAACTTCCGATAGATGCGCACCTGATGATTTCCGAGCCGGGAAGATATGCGCAACAGTTTGTCGAAGCGGGCGCGAGCATGGTTTCTGTGCACCTTGAAGCTGATCCACATCTGCATCGAACTTTGGGATCGATTAGAGCTGCCGGCGCACAGGCTGGAGTTGTGGTCAACCCGGCGACGCCGATTGAGGCTTTGTCAGAGGCCTTGCCATTCGCTGATTATGTGCTGGTGATGTCAGTGAATCCTGGCTTCGGTGGTCAGAAGTTTATTGAAACCGCGACTGATAAAGTGAGGCGACTCCGGCGCATGATCGATGAGCGTCAACTTGCGGTTCGTATAGAAATTGATGGCGGTATCGATTTGGAAAACATTGCTTCGGTAGTGGCGGCCGGCGCGGAAATCATCGTCGCCGGCTCAGCAATTTTCGGCGCGCCAGATCCGGAAGCGGCGGTGCGCGGACTACGCGAAGCCACTGTGCAATGGGTTTAATTCAGCAATCGGCAATCGTACGATGTTCTGGAGGTTTTAGTAATATGCATTCTCGCTTATCTGCTCAATCGGTAATTTGCGCGGCGCTGGTTCTGGCCTTTGCGGCCACGGTGCTGGCTCAGGGAGGTGCGCAGAGCGACCTTGCGCCGCTTCAACGCATGGATGTTATGCGTTCAAAGTTGGATGGGATGCGGCGTTCTCTTACCAGCGCTATCTCATCGATGCCGGCCCCAAGCGCGAGCGAGAAGAAGAACCCGGATGATCCGCGCGAGCGTTTACGCGGTTTGGAAAAGGAAGTAGGGGCAGTCACTTCCGAGCTTAACGACTTACGCGGCAAGCAGGAACGTTCCGAACGTTACGACCCGACTAACCTGGACCGACTGGAGACTTCCGTTGCCGATCTTAACACTCGAGTGCAGGCCGGACTCCAGGCTACGGCGAGCGCCAGAACCACCGTAGCTGCGACGTCCGCCGGGCCTTCGAAGAAGAAAAAGAGGGGCCGTTTCTTCGGACTGCTTGGCGGCGGCGGTGATGACAAGATTGAAGAGTTGACGAGCACAGTGGCGCCCGGCAGGGATCGAGTGTTGTTTGAGGAAGCCGCCACACAAGTACGGAAGGGAAGTCATGAAACTGGCCGTCTTCTCTTTTCGACTATCATAAACACGTACCCGGATTCACCTTTTCTCCCACTTGCGAAGCTGGCGATCGCCGACTCCTTCTATCTTGAAGGAACGACAGCGTCTTTGATTCAGGCTGCTCAGGCGTATCTGGACTGGCTTACTTTTTTCCCAACGGATCCGCTCGCAGATGATGCGATGTTGAAAGTAGCGGAATCTGAAATGAGACAGATGGGGCTAGCAAACCGTGACATAACCCACGCGCGCAAAGCTGAGCAACGTCTCAAAGCGCTGCTGCAGCAGTATCCCCAGACCAGCCTGCGGCCCATCGTCGAAGATCGCCTGCGTGAGACGCAGGAAAACCTGGCAATGCATGGTTATCAGATTGGTGTCTTCTATCAGGACCGTTACGTTGGCAAAAAGGGCGGTCTGAAGGGAGCCCAGTCGCGCTACAAGGAAGTGATTGAAAAGTATCCCAACTTCTCGCTGCGTGATGCAGTTCTATTCCGGCTGGCCTACACCTATCAACAGGAAGAGGAACCGGATGAAGCAGCCAAGTATTATCAGGATCTGCTGCGCAATTTTCCCAACAGCGAGTATGCGGAAAAAGCAAAAGAACAGTTGAGTATCATAGGTGTGCCTATTCCTGAGCCCGATCCGGCGCGTAGAAACCTGGCCCCGGCGGAACGACAGGGCTTTATGGGAAACCTGATGAAGGAAGTGTTGGGGAGAGCGGATGTTTCTTTCAACGCTGATGGGATACTTATCAGCAGGGACAAGAAAGAGGGAAGAGAGGACTTGATCGATGAGGCACTGAAATACAATGGGACGTTACCGGCAAATGTGACACCGGTCGCACCCGTGCAGCGCAATACGCGACAGACGCCACCTAATCCCAACCCGCGACCGCCGACACAGAATGCAATCCAACCGCCCCCGACTACGCCCGCAACACAGGGGCCAATAAAGCCATAGCGGAACGATAATCAATTTGAGCGCGCCCTGTTTGAGGCCCGTCGTGATTTCATGACGAGCCTCTTTCTATTGCGAGTCTGATCTTTTGTCTTGATCAGTACCCCGGCTTGACGGATGATAAAGCCAAGGAAACTAAACCATGGCAACTTCCAGCGCCCTATCGTCAGATGTGCAGGCTGAACTGCGACGCCGTCACAAATCAACGGCGACTACCGTATTGTCGCTTTTGGTCGCAGTTGTTCTTTTGAGCGTTCTTGCGTTCGTTACTCAAAAGTTTCTGACCCCGCAAAATAGCTCTTCGCTCGACATGACTTTTCGGATCATCATTCCGATTCTTGGGCTCGGCGCCATTGCCCTGCGACGCACGCGACTCGCGAAAATGCGCCTGCAGGATATTGCGGCGATCCGGGGTCCATCCGGGTTGCTCGCCACTCTGCAAAAGACCGCGCTGCTTATGGCGATCATCGGAATTGCCGTCGCCCTAATTGGTTTCGTTTGCACCCTGAGGACCGGGCAAGTCTGGTACACCTATACCGCAGCCGTGGTCGCGGCCGCCATTCTCTTGTTTTATGGTTACCCACTCCGCCCCACCTGGGAACAAGCGGTTCAGCGATACTCACCTACCGAAAACAGCACAAATCTTGTAGAAAGCGAAACCTAATCTTTCCTTTTGTTAAGAGCTGACTACTAAGCCTGAAAAGTGTTGATCTAAGTTGATCCGTTTGTTAGTGTGGATGTGACGTTCTGACCTGCCGGCCCCGGCCAGGTTTCATTCCTTAAACAGCCTACCTCAGGGCCTTTCGCGAAGCCGCTCGCAATTAATAGCGCGCCGGAGCGGGACTGACTCTCATGACATCTGCCATAGCGACCACCTCTGGGGCGCATGCGCTCACCTTCAAAATAAAGACTGGCACACTCGTCGCCGCTACATTGTTGCTTGCGTCCTTCGGCCTATTTGAAAGTGCGTCAGCGCAAGACATGCAGCCACGGCCGGTTGCTCGTCTCATTTCTGAGCCGATGGCCGAGGCCAGGAACTCGCGACCACGACGGATATCGCTCGAAGCTTCGGCTGGCACATCGAAATCTGTGACTTCAAGTGCGCCGGCGCTTGAGGATGCGAATGCCGTTGAACGTCGCGCGTTTGAGCAGACGAATGTGGCGCGCGCTAAGAACGGACTGCCGACCCTGGTCTGGGATCCCGAGCTGTGCCGCATGGCCAGAAGACACTCAGAACAAATGGCGACGCTCGGCTACTTTTCTCACGAAACTCCGGACGGGTTACAACTGAAAGAACGAGCACACGCGAGTGGAATTCTTCACTTCCGAGTTATCGGCGAAAACATCGCGTATAATAAAGGCTATGAAGATCCGGGTGGTTTTGCCGTGGAAAGATGGCTGACGTCTTCCGGCCATCGCGCCAACATGCTTTACCCAGGTTTTCAGGCATCGGCTATTGGCAGTTATGTTGCCGCTGATGGCAGTAACTATTTAACCCAGGTTTTCATTGCTCGCTAGACGCCCACGTCCATCGACGGCGGCGACTAGGATCTTGCCAGGTCTGCTGCCCCAAAGTGAACCAGTCTTCTTTAAGCCTTCCTTCTTTCGCCAAGATTAATTGGAGTCTCGAAATCCTGGGCAAACGTCCGGACGGCTACCACGAAGTCAGGACAGTCCTACAAACAATTTCTCTTAAAGATGATCTTCACTTCGAGCTGACCGAAGATCGCGCCGTCTTACTTTCCTGCGACAACCCGGAAATTCCAACTGGTCGCGATAACCTTAGTGTCCGCGCAGCTCGCGCTCTGCAAGAGCGCTTTGAAGTAGAGCAGGGAATCCGCATACAACTCGAAAAGAGAATCCCCATCAAGGCCGGATTAGGGGGAGCGTCATCAAATGCAGCTGTTACGCTGATGGCGTTGAACCATCTTTGGCAAGTAAAAGCTGGGGCCGGTGAACTGTTGGAGATTGCCGCGAGACTGGGCGCTGATGTCCCGTTTTTCCTGCTGGGGGGTTGCGTCCGCGCCAGCGGAATCGGCGCGATACTTTCACCACTGCCGAGCGCAGCGGAACCTGTTCGCCGACACCTTATTGTCATCACCCCAAACACCGGGATTTCAACTGCTGCGGCCTACGACGCGCTGGATTCTCGTGCCTTGACAACAAAGAATGTGAACCCTATTCTTTCAGTTTCGCAAAGCGAGGCAAATACCGGGCATTCGCAACCGTGGACCCTGGAAGACTCGCTTGAGAACGATTTCGAGTCTGTGATCTTTGATATTGAGCCTGAGATTAGACGAACTAAAGAAACCTTACTTCAGGCTGGTGCTCTTGGCGCGTTATTGGCTGGCAGTGGATCGAGCGTATTTGGTATCTTTGCCGGCGAGAAAGATCAGCAACGCGCAGCAAATGAAATTCAACTTGAAGCAGGCTGGCGCATCTTTCCTTGTGTTACAGTGTCGCAGATTGAATACCTTCGCGCGGTGGGTTCGTGGGATATTCCGTTCTTACGCTCTTTTAACTCTGGATCTGATATTGGGGCGTAGCCAAGTGGTAAGGCACCGGTCTTTGGAACCGGCATTCGTAGGTTCGAATCCTCCCGCCCCAGCCATCTCTGGCATAAAGTGATGAGTGATGAGTACTGAGTAGAAGTTGTTTCCTACTCATCACTCATTACTTATCACTCATCACTGTTTATGGGCACAACTGGCGGAATTAAGGTTTTTTCGGGAAATGCAAATCCGAATCTGGCGGAAGAGATTGCCCGCCATCTTGGTTGCGACATGGGGCGCGCCATAACGGAACGTTTCTCGGACGGCGAGTTTAATTTTCAGATTGACGAGAACGTGCGCGGCGGCGATGTGTTCATAGTTCAGCCGACTTGCCCGCCCACCGACGAGCATCTGATGGAGTTATTGATAATGCTGGATGCGTTTCGTCGATCTTCGGCCGAACGTATCACGGCGGTAATACCCTATTACGGTTACGGTCGCTCAGATAAAAAAGACCGGCCGCGGGTGCCAATTTCGGCGAGGCTGGTGGCCAACCTGATAACCGTAGCAGGCGCCGATCGACTGTTGACGATTGACCTGCACGCGGCGCAGATTCAAGGGTTCTTTGATATTCCGGTAGATCACCTTTACTCGGCGCCGGTCATGATTGGCTACTACCAGGAAAACCCGCTGCCGAACCTGACCGTAGTCGCGCCGGACACCGGTGGGGCTGAACGAGCTCGCGCCTATGCCAAGCGCCTGGATGCTGAACTTGCTTTGTGCGACAAGCGACGCGAAAAGGCAAATGTCGCCGAAGTAATGAATGTCGTTGGCGACGTACGTGGCCGCAGCTGTCTCATTGTCGATGACATGTGCGATACTGGCGGCTCGTTGACAAAGGTGGCTAAGGCCCTGAAGAATGCAGGAGCGGCAAGTATTCATGCGTGCTTCACGCACGCCGTCTTGTCGGGGCATGCAGTGCAGCAGCTCGATGACTCGGAAATCGAGCAGATAATGATTACGAATACGATTCCGCTACGCGACAACGCGTGCAAGTTTGAAAAGATAAAAGTACTTAGTATCGCGCCGCTTCTGGCGAAAGCGATCAAGTCGATCCACGAGGAAACCAGCGTTTCCTCGCTCTTCGTTTAGCGAAGGGCAAACACTGATGGCTTAAATAGGAGTCCATCAGCGATTGGTTCTGAGATTTGATATCTCAGATCTCAAATTGCGTTGGCCCCGGCGAGCAATCTCGTCATCGGGCCTAAGCTAAATTGAGATCTCAGATCGGAAATCTCAAAACCAGTCGCTGAACCTTTGTAGAGAGGTGTAAAGAGGAGCAGTTATGGCAGAACAGAAGGACATTACAGTTCGGGCAACCAAACGTGAAGGTCGCGGCAAGAATGATGCGCGACGGGCCCGCCGCGAGGGAATGGTTCCGGTTTCAGTTTATGGTGGCGAGGGCGGCAGTGTCGCCGCGCTGGCGCCGCTTCGTGAACTGGCAGCAATTTTGCGATCGGAGTCGGGGCGTAACACGATTTTCACGCTCGATATCGAAGGTCTTGGAGCCAGTGAAGTCATGTTTAATGACCGGCAAGTCGATCCGATTCGGGGGCGCTTAATACACGCTGATCTCACTCGTTTGGTGAAGGGACAAAAAATCGAGGTCACCGTCCCCTTGCACCTGATTGGCGAACCCGTCGGCGTTCGTGAAGAGCAGGGCGTACTCGAACAGATCATTCGTGAGATTGAAATTCGTTGCGAGCCTCGGGAGATTCCCGACGCTTTCAATATCGACGTCTCAAATCTTGGTGTTCATGATGTGATTCACGTCTCCGATATTCCGGTTGACGAGCGCATCGAGATTCTTACGCCGGCGGATTCGGTGATCGCCACGGTGGGCATAGTGAAGGAAGAGGTTGCCGCGCCTGTTGTTGAGGCTGAAGCACCCGCGGAGCCCGAAGTCATCGGTAAGGGCAAGAAGGAAGACGAAGAAGGCGGCGAAGGCGAAAAAGGCGAAAAGGGCAAGAAGGAATAATCCTGGAGGTCTCTGGACTTGGGTCTTTGGTCTTAGATCTTTGCGCTTTGAGTTCAGCTCGATCGGGAGCCGCTTCAGAGTTCCAAGTCCAAAGACCTAAGACCAGGCCCGAACCAGAAATTGACAATCGGCAATCGGCAACATTTGATCGTTGGTCTGGGGAATCCGGGCAAAGAGTATGAGTGGTCGCGCCACAATCTCGGGTTCATGTTGATTGACAAGCTAAGCTCGCACGCCGGGATTGATAAATATCGCCGGGAGTGTCAGTCGTTGGTCGCGCGCGGCAGTATTGAGAATTGTAGCGTCAAGCTGGTGAAACCGCAGACCTACATGAATCTCAGCGGAGAAGCTGTGGCTTGTTTGTTTGCTAAGCACAAGCTGACCGAACCGGGGGACACGCTGATTGTTATATCCGACGACCTGGCGTTGCCGTTTGGAAAAATTCGCATTCGAGCGAGGGGTTCGGCGGGCGGTCACAACGGGCTGAAGTCGATTATCGCTGCAGTTGGCACCAACGAGTTCACGAGGTTGCGAATCGGCATTCAACCTGAGCATCCGATCTCGGATTCGAAGAGATTTGTACTTGATTCGTTTCCCGGCGCCACCAGACCGGCAGTTGAAGAGGTTTTGGAAAGAAGTGAAGAGGCAATTCGCTCCATCCTGCGAGATGGAGTTTTGAAAGCGATGACATTGCATAACAGTAATAGTGATGAGTAATGAGTGAGCAGTATAACCAGACGACTTCACTCTTCACTCATAACTCATCACTGTTCTAAGAAGGAGAAAGATTTTGGAAACGCACAGACAATACGAAGTGGTGTTCATTGTTGACCCCACCGCGGATGAAGATGAAGTTACGCGCCTGACCGACAGTTTCAAGCAAATTGTGACGGACCAGGGCGGCGTGATAACCAAGTCCGAAAGCATGGGCAGGCGCCAACTGGCCTACGAGATTCTTCATAAAACTGAAGGCAGCTTCTGGCTGTTGGAAATCGAAGGTTCCGGCCGGGAGATCGCCGAACTCGAGCGTCGCATGCGCGTCAACGACCGCATCATTCGCTACATCACGGTGCGTGTGGACGAAGATCGCCGCCGCGCGGAGAAGTTTAGAGCGAAGCGAGCGAAGAAGGCCGAAAAGCGACCTGGTAACAAGGAAGAACAGAGGCGAGGCGGCGCGCCGGAGTTTGCTCGTCCTGAGGTGGCTGAAGCAGAAGAAGACGCGGCGTAACGGTAACATTGGCGGCTAAGTACAGCCGTCTGGGGTTCATGATGGTGAGTGTCACCGGTTCACTTTTCTATTCACCATTAACTATTCACGATTGATAGTTTTTAAGAGGTAACTATGTCGACAAATTACGAAGACCGAGGACGGCGTTACAACGGCGATGATGATTTCGACCGGGGCCGGCCTTCTCAGGGTCGTGGCGGACGCCGCATGCGTCGCCGCCGCATCTGCCGTTTCTGCATTGAAAAGGTAGACATCATTGATTTCAAAGACGCCAGGTTCCTGGGAAACTTCATTCCGGAACGCGGCAAGATTCTGCCTCGGCGCATATCGGGTAACTGCGCGATTCATCAGCGCATGTTGGCCGAGGCAATCAAGCGCGCACGCAATATCGCGCTGCTGCCGTATACGACTGACTAAGGTCGAAACTGGGGATCGAATTAAGGAAGGAGCAGCCAACATGGCGCACACTAGAATACTTTTACGCGAAGATATTGACGATCTGGGCGCACGCGGAGAGATAGTCCGCGTTAGAGCCGGATACGCGCGCAATTATTTATTGCCGCGCAAGCTGGCCGTGGAAGCGACCAGCAGCAACGTCAAACAGATCGAGGGCGAGCGTGCGGCTCTGCTCAAGAAAGAAGCAAGCGAACGAACCACCGCTGAGGGACAGGGAGAGCAAATCAGCAAGCTGGTGCTGGAATTCAAACGCAAATCCGGCGAGCAAGGTGCTCTCTATGGCTCGGTGACGTCGATGGATATTGCTGAAGCATTGAAGGAGCGCGGCTACGAGATTGATCGGCATCGGCTGCATCTACGTGAACCGATCAAGCGTCTGGGCGAATTCACGGTCCCGCTGCGACTGCATCGTGAAGTGTCGATCGATCTTCAGGTTAAGGTCGTTCCGGAAGGCGAAGTTATCGTCGGCCACCTGACTCCTGAGCAGGAAGCAGAGCTGACGAAACAGACTGAAAGCAATGAAGAGCAGAGCGGTGACACCACCGATTAGTCGCTAAAAGATGTATCTCTCAACTTAAAACGCCGAACCTCTGTCCGCCATAAATGCACTGTAGTATATTCACGACGCTGCAAGTTTCAACACCACTTGCAGCGTCGTTGTTTCTAAGTGTCCGCGCACCAAGAGCGGGGGCAAGCCCACCTTCCTGACCTTGAGCTGATTAACCTTGGGCGTGGAAACCAGTTTGAAGGGCGAACTATCTAAATTCGAAGGCGCCCGATCGAAGTCTCCAGGTCAGGAAGGTGGGCTTGCCCCCGCTCTTTATCGTCGTCGTTAACAACTTTGTCTTAATCAATCTTTCCATTCAATGGCTAGTCCTGACCCCATTCGCGAGCAATCGCTTGAGCGTTCTCTGCCAAACAGCTCTGAAGCTGAGCGCGCTATACTCGGCGGCATAGTTCTCGACAACGGCCTGATCAGCCAGGCGATCGAGCTGCTACGTCCCGACGATTTCTATGTGCCTTCACACCGCCGAATTTTTCTGGCGATGACGGCGCTTTTCGAACGTGGAGCTGAGATCAATCCTATCCTCATAGGGGAAGAACTTAAGAAGGAAAACGCGCTCGAGTCTGTCGGTGGGATTAGCTTCATTACTAACCTCACCTATGGACTGCCCCACTCAACTAACATCGAACACTACGCCAAGGTCGTTCGCGGAAAGTCGATGCTCCGTCAGCTGATTAGGGCCGCGAATAAAATTACCCAGGAGGCTCTCGAACAGGAAGACGAACCCGAACTGATTCTCGATCATGCCGAACACGCCATCTTTGAATTGGCTGACGAACGTCTGCGCCAGGGCTTTGTTCACGTCAAGCCGGTTGCACAGGAACTTCTGGAAAAAATCCAGGAGATGGAAGGCCGCTCTTCGGTCTTAACCGGACTGACAACCGGCTTTGCCGACCTCGATACACTGACTTCCGGTCTGCAACGTCAGGACTTGATTATCGTTGCCGCGCGACCTTCGATGGGAAAAACGAGCTTCGCTTTGATGTTGGCTGAGAACGCAGCTATTCATGTTCCCGGCGCTGTCGTCGGTATGTTTTCGCTTGAGATGTCCAAGGAAGCGCTGGTCATGCGCATGCTTTGTTCGCAGGCGAACATCGACGCCCAGCGTTTCCGCAACGGCTTCTTGTCTCGTGCCGAGTGGACGCAAATTGGCAAGGCCCTGAACACGCTATCCGACACAAGAATATTTCTGGACGACAGCGCCGGGATAACTGTTCTTGAAATGCGTGCGAAGGCGCGCCGGCTGGCCGCGGAACAAAAGCGTCTGGATCTGATTGTGGTCGACTATCTGCAGTTGATGAGCGGCTCGGCAAAACGTTTCGAGTCGCGGCAGCAGGAGGTGTCGCAGATCTCGCGCGAGCTGAAGGGCCTCGCCAAGGAGTTGAACGTGCCGCTGGTTGCGCTTTCGCAGTTATCTCGCGCACCGGAGTCGCGCTCCGATCACCGTCCGCAACTCGCAGACCTGCGTGAGTCGGGCGCGCTGGAACAAGATGCTGACGTCGTAGCGTTCATCTACCGCCCCGAGATCTACAAGACTCCTGAGGAACGAGACAGCATGCCTGACGACGAAAAGAATGTCGCTGAGCTGATCGTGGCCAAACAGCGCAACGGCCCCACAGACACCGTGAGACTCCGTTTCACTCCCTCCAGCATGCGGTTTGATAATCTCTACCGCGGCGAATAGTCTCTACAAACTTAAAAAGAGAAAATCTCTGATCGTCGAACCCTGAATCTCAAATGGCAGCTTCGACTGCAGTTGCCAACTTGAGGTTTATGCTTGGGCAAAACCATTGACTTTTGCCTGCGACGGGAATATCGTCCAGCCGAACTACGAGGGCTGATTCTCACGAGCCTCTGCGCTTCTTTGCACACTCGCTAAATCCACCCTCAAGGGACTGCTCCTCGACGCAGAGTCCCCAGGATCACACCACCAAAAGAGGAGAGAGGAAAAATGGAGAATCAAGATTTCTGGACTCGCCGCGACTTTATGAAGGGCGCGACCGCGTTGGGCATTACGGGTGTCGCCTTATGGTCTGGCGCTTGTGAATCTGCTTGTAACAAAATTAAGAACAGGCCGACTCGTCGAAACATCGCAAATCTGCCGGCGAATGATCCAATCATCGAAACCTACAAGCAGGCAGTTGCAGCTATGAAGGCATTGCCGTCAAGCGACGGTCGCAACTGGAATAGACAGGCTGATATTCACAATAACAAGTGTCCCCACCGAAACTGGTGGTTCCTTCCCTGGCATCGCGCTTACCTTGTCAATTTCGAATCCATATGCCGGAAGCTTACGGGCAATAACGACTTTGCCTTGCCCTACTGGAACTGGACGACGAGTCCCAGCATACCCGCACCTTTCTGGGGTGCCGGGAACCCGCTCCTCAACACAACTCGTATAGCTACTCAAAGCAGCGTCGCAAGCGCGTCGATGGTTGGTGCTACCACCATTACTAACATTCTCAGCCAAACTAATTTCATTCTGTTTGGGAGCGGCCAAGCCACCACCCAGCGACAACTAGTGTCCTACGGCGGGCTGGAGGCGACGCCTCATAACTATATTCACGGGTTTGTTGGCGGCGATATGTCCCAGTTCCACTCACCTCTGGATCCAGTCTTCTGGTGTCACCACAATATGATTGAGTGTTTGTGGGTTCACTGGAATCTTGATATGGGCAATGCCAACACCAACGATTCAACCTGGAGTAGTATGAATTTCAGCGATGACTTCGTTGATGGCGACGGCAATCCCGCTCCAATTCAGGTGTCTACTACGCTTCTATTCCCGCTCTTAACTTACCAGTATGAGCCTTGCGCGCCGGGCATGGCGCAAGCGGCGATTAAGGACAAAGCGACATTGGAAAAGTTCCTGCGTGAAGGCGCCCCAAGTAAGCTTGAGTTCATCAAGCGTTATGAACTGCGCAAGCCGTTGACGACGGTCTTGCAAAAGGAGGCTCCGGCGCGACTCAAGGTTGAACCGGAAGCGTTCCGCACCGTGTTGGACGCGGCGGGCCGAGAGAAAGCCGTGCTTACAATTGATGAAGTAGAAGCACCTCCTAAGCAGGATGTCTTCGTCCGGGTCTTCATCAACAAACCTGACGCCTCAGCGGCAACTTCGATTGATGACCCGCATTACGCCGGCAGCTTCGCTTTCTTCTGCTGTGAGGAAGATGCTACGAAGGGCCACGAAAGCATGACGCCAACGAGCACACCTGCAGCTGGCGCTTCGCCGGCAGCTCCGGCAAGCACGCTGCCAAAGCTCACCTACCTCGTGGATGTCACGCCGACGATCCGAAAGTTGAGTCAGGGCGGATCCCTTTCGGCTGATCTGGATGTGACGCTCGTAACAGTGCCCATTGAGGAAAACCGCCGCGTTGAAACTCAAGGGCTGACCCTCGGCCGGCTTGAGCTTGCAGTCGCGAGGTTCTAGCTGCGAATGCAAAATGATCAATCAAGGCAACCTCCTGGGTGTGCTTTGCATTTAACTCAATGCGGAGGCGTGAGGTGAGAAGATTAACCCTGACTGCATTGATGATTTGGGCTCTGTGTTTTGTTGGTGCCGATTGCGGCTCAGCAAAAATACAGAGCCCTCGATCTTCGAACCAGAAAATCGAGGAATTGCCGGCAGCGCCGGTCCTTACGCTGACTAATGATCAGCCCAAAAAGTCCTTGCCGATCAAAGCGAGTGAGATAGCGAGCGATGCGGAGGTTTTGGAAGTATCAATTACGAAAGTAAAAAATCCGGGCATGACGCCACTCTCCATCTTCGTCTATCTCTCGGATTCCGAAAAAGGGAGGTCTGAGGCTGAACTTCACGTGGTCGGAAACTTCAGCCTGTATCCGCCGGATCAACCCGGGAAATTTTTGCTTAGCGCGCCGCCTGAGCTTCGTAAACTCCTCCTCGCCGAGGGATTTGCTAAGGGACATGATGTGCGACTGGAGTTTGAGTTGAAAAGAATTCATGAGACCAGCGACTGGACTCCGGTTGAAGTGACAATTGCCCAGCCCGCGTGGCGCGCAGTCGAAAAATCGTAGATTGCTACGAACAAATCCCCTGACTATTTGGCCCCGGTTGGGGCTTTTTCTTTTTCGGTGTAATTAGATTGCTCGTTCGATACCCCGCGAAAGCCCAGTAGCCCCCACAATCTCAAAGAAAAATCGGCGATCAGCCAAACAATGATTCGCGAATTAGTAGCTCAGACTGTAGCTGTAAACTGAGGCTTAGAGCGAAAAAGCTAAGCATTGACTCTGCTTTTGACCGGGAGTATGCTCCTGATTACTCACATTCTCGAACACCAGCTAACGGGAGACTTATCGCAGACGTTAGCCTCACGTCACTAGGTTCCTAAATGTGAATCGCGTGTCTTAACGCCAGACTTGAAGTTGAGTCTGGACGTACTTGTTTGTTTCCAAAAGGAGAAGAGTCATGCCGAAAGAAACTGGCGACGATAAGCCACAAAAGGGAAAGGAAAAGAGTGCAAAAACAAAGCCGATGCCGCTGGATGCCGTGCCGGATTTTACGGAGTGGGTCCAAAAGCAGGCAAAGCCGAACCCTGATGACAAGGGAGCTTCACCTCCCGACGTACCTCAGGACCTAAAAGAACCGCGCGAGCATGGCGGCAAAGAACAGCAGAAAGGAGGTCCCTCGTGATCAACTACTTACACTGCTACGTTAACGATCGACCAGACACCGACTGGAATACGTGCGGCCAGGCAGCGATCGCGACCATATCAGATTACTGGGGACGTAACCCTTACGGCCTCTGGCAAGTCGAATACGATTGGCACAACGGTCGCTGGTACTGGGACGATGGCCAGGCAATTGACGCAATCAGGAACCATGGCTTTGGTCCTGATGTCGTTTTTGGTTGGGGTACCACCGGCGGTCGCATTGCGGATGCGCTTAGGAGTTACGGGTGCAGCGCGTCAGTCGGATATTCCGGATTCGCATCGTGGGGCTGGCAAGGTCTCTGGTCGTCGCTTCAAAACTACGTCTACTGGAATCACCCCGTTCCGGTTATGATCGATCTCGGTGCAATCGGTGGATCAACATGGGGAGTACACTGGGCAATCTGCTACAAGGTTGACGGCGGTAGGGTGTACCTCGGGAACTGCCCGTGGAATCCCAACCCGCTGATTAACGACTTTCTCAATGCGTGGCATTGTTGGTTTCTTCCCTACGGCTTTAACCACTGTGCGGTCTTCTCATAAAGGCCCCGATTAGGACAGGCCGATAAGCCTGCGCCGGGCGAGCGAGAAATCGCTCGCCTTTCTTTACGTCCTACACGACACCTTGCCAGCTTCTCAAAGTCCCGGTTGGGGCTTTGCTTGTTTTCGGTGTAACTTAGATTACTATTCGTGTTTCATTGCTTGCGGAGTCAAATACCAATACATCGAACGCATGCTGCCTAAATCTGAAATCGAGCCGGCTGAAAATGCCGGCGGGCGTCCAACCTGGGCTGAGATTGATTTAAGCGCCGTCGCCGCAAATTTCCACATCGTTAAAGATCGCATCGGACCGGATGTAAAAGTGATGGCCGTGGTGAAGGCCAACGCTTACGGACATGGCGCGGTGGAATGCGCGCGGCGTTTGGAAGCAGAGGGCGCTGACTGGTTTGGCGTGGCGCTGCCTGAAGAGGGAATTGAACTCAGGAACGCGAGCATTGCGAAGCCCATCCTTTGTCTCGCCGGATTTTGGGGTGAACAGGCAACAGCCTGCCTGCAGCATCAACTCATACCCGTCGTCTACCGGCTGGATACGATCGAAGCCTACGATCGCGCGGCGCGCGAGCGCCAGGTTGTTGCTGATGTGCACGTGAAGATAGACACCGGCATGGGACGTTTGGGAGTGCGTTTCGACGAAGTCTCAGATTTTGGCGCCGCCTTGAAGAAGTTCAAAAACATTCGCGTCGATGGTTTCATGACTCACTTCGCAGCCGCCGACGAACCTTCTTGCGAAATACTAACCAAGGATCAGACTCAACGTTTCGAAACAGCCGTTACTGCATTTCGAGAGCAGGGATTTGATCCGACCTACCGCCACCTGGCGAATTCAGCGGCAATTTTTGGTCAACCAACTGCGTGGGGCAACCTCGTTCGTCCCGGCGGAGTACTCTATGGGCTCTGGCGCGACATTCTTGCGCCCGAGGATCGCGAGCTGAACCTGCGCCCGGTGATGTCACTTCACTCGCGCATCACTTTGCTCAAGTGGGTGCCGCAAGGAGAGACAGTCGGTTATGGTTGCACCTTTGAGGCTTCGCGCAAGACGCTCGTTGCTACCATTCCGATTGGCTACGACGACGGCTACCTGCGCGCGCTTTCTAATCGCGGTCACGCGATAATCCGCGGCGTCTATGCGACAGTCATCGGCCGCATCTCCATGGACCTCACACTCATCGACGTCACCAACGTGCCCGGCGTACAGACAGAAGACGAAGTGACGTTCCTGGGTAGGGAAGGAGAGCTTGCAGTTTCTGCTGAAGAGATCGCCAGAACGGCCGGAACACTTTCGTACGAAGTGACGTGTGGCATCGGCGCGCGCGTCCCGCGAGTTTACAGCTAACCGCCATGACGACAAGAGAGTTTAGCTGGGAACCCCAACTAACAGTCGTGAAACGCTTTTGCTTGTCTGTCATTAGAATTGAATGAGCATTAGACTTTGAATTAGCAGTTTACGCCGCGTCCAGAAAACCATGTACAAAACCCTATGAACCACACAGGAGACCCATGTCGAATATAGTCAATCTGAACAAAAAGTTTCTTAGCGGTGGGGTGGAAGCAGGCATCGAAGTCACTCCTCCCGACACCGACGCTCAAGTCGTAGCGGCCTTCGCCGGCAACACCAGTTTTCCATACCGCCAAATTGATCTCGGAACGATTTCCGCCAAGGCGGAGGCCAATCAGGAACTCAAGTTCGGAAACGGTAGCGGTCAGGTTGTCTTTAAAGGAAGTGCGAGCACGTTTGCCGGTTTGGGGGTTTACACCGATCCGGCAAAACTTCTGGCGGCGCTCGAGGTGGGTGATGATATTGCGCCCGGCATGAACCTTGAAAACGATCCGGAGAGCCTTTACCTGGCGCTGCGATGGGGGTATGACCTCAGCGCCTCGGCTAAAGGCTCGATCGCGCTCGGCGGACCCTCCGTTACGTTTAGTGCGTCGGGAGAACGGGAAGCGCTTTATGCAGTGGTCAGGCGGCTTGATAAGGACATGGGCGCGCTCACGGCAGTCGGAAAGACTGCGACCAGTTGGATGTTGCCATCACAAATAGAAAAGGTAGCCGACCTTGAGCCTGGAACGTGGTTGATTGCCGAAGTGGAGGGGTCTGCCGCGTTGTCGCTGGGTGTGCAGTATGGCTACGACTTTAACTGGGTTCGTGAGGCCAAGGCGCTCGGGTTGAGCGGCGACATCGGCATGCAGTTGAAATTGGGTGTGTCCGCGGCTGTTAATTTCACTGCCAGCGGCAACCTGGCTCTAGTTGTTGGCCGCGAGTCCGCCGACGAGACACTCCGCTTCAGACTGTTTCGGCTGCGCAAGAGAGGGGTGGGCGTCTCGATTGACGCCGGCGCTTCAGTGCAAGGCGATTTCAGCAAATTCCTGCCCGAGTTTGATGAGTTCATCAAAGCCGTCTTTGGGGTCCACGGCGCGCAAGTAGTCAAGGATCTCCAATTGGTTAAGAAGTGGACCAACCCGGAAACCAGTCTCGGAGAATTACTAAGCGGCGCTGGGGTGAAGTATGGCGAAGATTTTCTTGCGAAGGTAGCCCGCATTAATCCAGGAGAGGCATTCGATGAAACCATCAAGCGGCTGTCAGGTTTCATCAAGACCTGGAACGAACTTCCGCACGACATCGCGACCAGACTCTGGAAGGTGGTTGAAAAGAACCAGGACCTCGTAAGCATTCGTGAGATAGCTAAGAAAATTAGCGACGGGAACCTCAACACACTGAAGACGGAGCTGACCGAATTGTTGAGCAAGGTCGATTTCTTCAGCAGCCCGGTGGGCGCCTGGCTGGAGACTGCAGCGGTAAGCGGAATCTTTAACGCTATCAACAGCTCAAACGAGTTTGCCAAATTGCAGGAAGCTGCACGTAAGACTCTGGGCATTCTCGATGGCAGCGACTTTGAAGGCGTGCTCAAAAAGTTACAGGCCTACGTCGAGGAACATTTGAACCTCGATACGTTGTTTCCCGGATTCGACAAGCTGCACGACATTTTCGGCGTTAACAGCATACAAGACCTCGATCAGGTCTCGTTTGCGAAGCTCGATACCTGGCTTAAGGCGAGGTTGGCTGCCTTCATTAACAAGGAACTGAAGGATCTGAAACTGGATGACATCAATAAGATCAGGGAGTCCATTTTCCTGTTCGTCAAGAAGAGCGAGAGTTTCTACGCTAAGACGGTGAAGGCCCTCAACACTAAATATGACTTCAACTTTGCCTACTCTTATCAATCAACTACTACGCGTGGCGCGCTGTTGGATTTCACCCTCGAAGCGGGCGCGATTGATGCTCTCAAACTGGCCCTTAACGGCGAGTATGACAAACTGCTGGTGGAGCAGCTGCCGGGCGTGAAGCTAAACGTGGCGAGGCTGACCCACCAGATTCAGCGACACTCGCATGTTGAGATCAACCTGCCGTGGTTCAAGAGCAGCACTGACCACATAAATGAATCGTTGGCTCAGGTTGACGCCGTTGACAATGACGGGGGCCGATTGCTTATCTACGAGTTGGCCGCTAAAGATATTGTCGAAGAAAAGAACAAGAGGCTGAGTCGCCTCGCCATCGGCGGCTTTCTGCAGGCACAGGCAAATCAGGTCCGCGTTCATAGTACCGACGAACTTACCTACGCTTATACATTCAGGCAGGTCAAGAAGAACATGAAACGCGCGGACCTGGACTACCAGTTGGGTCCCTACGTCCAAACCTATTTCGGAAAAGTCCTCAATCCCGACGAGTTCAAGGAGTGGGCCGATAGCCTGGGCCGGCGAATCGAACCCAACGGACAGGATAATTTCGGAAATACTCTCATTGGCCTCAATCTTAGCTTGCCCGCAGAGGTAGCGTCGGCGTGGCTGACAGCTCCGGCAAAGTCTTCAGGCGCGAAGGTTCCCGCTTACCTGGAGATGTCCAGACGTTTGCAGGCCAAGCTGAAAGAGATTCTGCCGTTATATTATTTCGCGAACCTTGATAACTACAACGACACGATGCCGCCGAAAGTGTTGCTCGCTTATGCGGCGATTCCTCCGTCAACCTACATTCGCGTTGACGACAACGGCGTTACTTTCGATCAGAACGATGACTACTACTGGGATTACACAGAACCGAAAAAACGGGAAAGGGTGGTGCTCTCGGGGCGAACCAAAGTGAATCTCATAGCGGCTCTGGAGCGGATTCATCCGATGTTGGAAAAGGCGGGGATGGCGAAGGCAGCCAAAGTTTACAACCCCGACCAAGCTGAAGCCATACAGCGGGTAGCGGCGAAGGAGGCTGCGAAGGAGAATGCCATACCGAGTCTGTTTTGGGGTCTTGTTTACGTCGAAAACGAGATCGTTAAAGCAGCACGGGAAGCAGGCTACGACATTGCCAAGTTTACTGACGTCAACGATACGAAGCCCTCTGAGGCAGTTAAGGCCCTGGCCAACTTCGGTTCGAAATTGACTGCCGCGTTCAACGAAAAGATCAAGAGTAGCTACGGTGGCGGCGCGCTGCGTCCGCTCGGGACGGCAATGTTTATCGAGGCGGCTTCTGTGCTCAAGCCCGGTATGACTTCAGCGACGACGGCCATGCTCGACCTGACAGTTCTGAAGCAACAGGCGACGTTCGACATGACCAAGTATCTGAGCGGCGAGGTACCTGAACAGAACGACATCCTCGTGCGGCAACCTGTCGTCGCCATTCCGTGACGGCAGGTGGCCCTGAGTAAGAGTTGAAGGGGGAACATAAATGGCAAGCACTCCGTCAATTCGCTGAAGCGCCTATGGGAATGGCCCGGCATGCTTTAAACTGCGACGACGATGGATCCCGAAAAACTCGCGATAGCAATTAACGAAGGCGATAGCGTAAGCGCGCTGCTGTACTCCGCTCCGAAGAAGCTTCGCGCAGGCTCAACTTTGATTCTTGGTCATGGAGCGGGCGCGAATCAGTTAAGCGGTTTCATGCGCCTGTTCGCCAATGGATTGGCGGAGCGCGGCGTTGATATCGTTACGTTCAACTTTCTCTACATGGAACAGGGAAGGCATGTGCCGGATCCCAAACCAAAGTTGGAAGCTTGTTACCTCGCTGTTATCGAGGCTGCGGGCCGGCATAAGAAGTTGAAAGGGAATCGCCTCGCTATCGGTGGGAAGTCGATGGGTGGACGTATCGCGTCGCAAGTCGCCGCCCAGCCGGATAGCGCAGTTGAAATCGATGGGCTGGTGTTCCTGGGCTACCCCCTTCATCCGCCGGGTCGGCCCGATAAACTTCGCGACTCTCACCTACCCGAGATCAAAGCACCGATGCTCTTCGTGCAGGGCTCACGCGATACCTTCGGCGCGCCCGACGAATTGCGCGCCGTGTTCAAGAAACATCACCTCAGTCCAACGCTTCACGTCGTCGAAGGCGGCGATCATTCGTTGAAAGTTCCTAAGAGTCTGGGCCTGCCGCAGGAGCAGGTCTATGCGTCGGTCATGGATAGGATCAGTAACTGGCTACAGACCAAACAAACGTGATAAAAATCTGTCTTAGCGCGAACGGACATCAGGGCTTCTTTGGTCCGTCTGAGCTTTTGCTGCGGATGCGCTGAATGTCTTCCAACAGCTTATCAGCAGCGGCGACCTGTCCCAGATTCCTAAGGACCTTCTCATGAGCTTCCATTATATCGGCCAGCTTTAAACTCTCTTTCTCTTCGCGGTCCAGATTTGACCGGGCTCGACGATATAGTCGGTCAGCTTCCCCGAAATTCTTCTCGTCCGTATACGCGGAAGCTAAGCTAGCCAGACTATTTACTACTAAGTAGTCATCCTCCTTGCCGAACACACGCTCAACGATTTCGAGTGCTTTTCGGAAATTCGCTTCCGCTTCTGGATACCTTTTCGAATGTTGGAGCAGTCGACCCAGAGTATTGTAAGTGCTGTAGACAATTGGACTGTTTTCGCCTTGTTGTGTTCTCCTCCTGATTGCCAGGGCGCGCTGATAAAGTGTAACAAGCTTTTCGTCGTCCGACGCTTCTCGATACATGCGCTCTAGTCCGGTAATCAGAACCTCCACACTCCGCAACTGTCTGGAATCCGAAGGGTCTATCGAACCTTCTTTCATAGCCAGCAGATCCGTGTACAGAACTTCGACATCCGCCAGGTTTTGGCCCTCGCTGCGTCGTAGAAAGGCTTTGTCCAATAGCTTATTGAGGGCGGAAATGAACGCTTCGTTGGACGTATTCTCAACCGCTTTCGAAATCGAGAATGCCAGGCTGAGCAGAGACTCGGCGGCTTTGAAGTACCTGGAAGCTTCCTTAGGCGTAAGATCGGCTGCCTCTTTGTAGTTAATACCTGCCTGGGCAATTAAACTCAGGGCGATCGAGCTGTTTGCGGCTGACTGATTGTTTGGAAGCTGAGCTAACATCATTTTGTAAGCTTCCACTACCTCCTCCGGCTTATCCTGTTGACGATATATATCCGCCATAGCTTCTGTACGAACGACCAGCGCGGTGCTGTCAACCTCTCCATCGCTGGGATTTATGCTCTTATAGACGTCTAGTGCTTCGTCGTATTTCTTTTGTTGCTTGAGGACTTCAGCCAGGGACAATTCGATCCAGACACTGCTGTCATGATCTTTGTTTTCAAGGGCCGCCTTATTTGATTGCTCTCGCAAGGCTTTGCGGTAGTACTGCTCGGCCTGGGCTGGAGCACCTTCCATTTTATAGGTATCACCAGCAGCGACCAGACTCTCCACCAGGTACGCAAAGGTGTTCGGATCTTTTTTTGACTCTGGATTTTGGCTGATGAATGCATTCACAATCTGGAGAGCCTCAAGCGAAGCATCTTTGAGCTCATTGCGTTTTTCTGGGCCGGCCGAGCGGTAATAATTGACAAGTGTTCTCATGCTGGAGTAAACGTCGAGACTCACGTCGCCGTGTAATTCTCTTCGTTTAGCCAACTGACGGACGTAGAGCTTTTCCAATTGTGAAGCGTTTCCGGATCTTTGATAGAGATCGATGAGAGTTTCTATATGGCTATCATAGTTTTGCTCCTTCAGAGAATATCCTTTAGACAGGATCTTCTCCTCGATGTCCAAAGCCTCCAAATACGTTTTTGCAGCCTCGGTGTACTTTTCGTGGTCCTTGAAAAAATGACCTTTCTCCCAGAGTACGTAAACTATTCTTGACTTGTCTTTGCCTGCAGCATTCAGTTCGGCATCTGCCTCATCGGCAATGATTTTCAGCGCCTTCTGGTATTCGGTCTCTGACAGTTGGTGATTGAATTGCTCAGCAGGAGTGTCACGTTTTCTTTTTGCTTTCTCAGCTAACATATGATGAGCCAGGGATAACTGACTGTAGGTTTCTCCCAGTTCTTTAAGTTCCGTATCATGAAATCTGGCTAGTAAATCGTAATAGAGCCGGATTGCCTCATCTTCCCGTTCCCTTTTCAGGTTTGCATCAGCCTCATCCCGCTGTTTTCGTAATTCCAACTCTCTGGCTTTGACGGCGAGCACCTCATTTAATTGACGCGAAAATTTCGCGGCTTCTCGCTCGGCTGAGATTGCCCGGCGGGCTTCTGTTTGTGCCTTTTCTTTTTCCTTCTTTGCCAGGGTCTGCGCAACTGTGGCGGCGAGGAGTGCCTTTTCCATTTCTCCCTTGCTATCCAGCGCGATCTTTTCCTGTCTTTTGGCTTCCGCTCGCTGCTGTTGAGCTTCCAGCGTCTGCTTGATCGCTTCCTGGTGACGCGTCTCCGCCAGAGACTCTTTTTCTTTGGCATGGTTGGCTTGCCAAAAACCAAAGACTGCCGCGCCAATAGCAAAAATCAAAAGGACCGTAAGAACTGACACAAACTGGCGCAATCGGCGCGCTTTCAAACGGCGCGCCTCTTCTTTTTCGTGCTCGGCCCGGTGAACGGCTGCGTTGCTGGCGCGGAGAAACTCCTTTTCGAGGTCGTTGAGACTGTCATACCGGTTCGCTTCCTCTAGCAGCGAACCACCAAGTAATCCTCCTTCGTCCTTGCCGTGTTCAAGCCATTGTTGGGCTGCCGAAGTAAGACGCAATCGTTGACGCATGGAAACGCGTTCTTTCTCAATCCACCCCACCAGAGTGGGCCAATGGCGAACGAGGGCCTCGTGTGCGACCTCTACCTTATCGTTCTTTTTCTCGTCGCGCTTCGTAACTCGCACAAGGCCTGCTTCCTGTAGTTGGTCCAGGACATCATTTACCCGGCGAGGGTCTTCAAAATAGAGCTCTTCTCGTTTGACCGTATTTCGCAACACTTCCGCATTGCCGCTGGGCAAGGCCAGCCGCAGCATGATTCGGCGCAGCGTTATTCGGTTTGCGTCGTTTAGTGATTCATAGAATTCATCCGCGGTAAGCGCCAGTGCCCGGCGCGCCCCTCCCAGCTTGCGGTATTCCTTCAGAGTGATCCGGTTACGTCCATTTTCCCGCGTCTTCCATAGCCGCAATAGAGTGAACTGCAGCAGAGGTAAGCCCTCAGGCTCGCCCAGAATGTCTTTAACCAGACCGTCAACTACCCCTTCTTCAAAACGTAAATTGATACGCCTGGCCGGCTCTTCGATCGCAGTGCGCAGCTCAGCCGAAGTAAGTGGCATTACCCGCACCTGGCCCACCTCATACAAACTCATTAGAGCAGCGTTATGGGCCAGATAGGCTTCGCAGTCAGTTCTCAGGGTTAAAATCACATGGTGATGAGTGTCGGCTGATTTGGTTAGCGAGAGGAGATTGCTAATGAAAGCATCCCGCAGCGAGTCATCAAGACAAAGTGTAAACAATTCTTCGAACTGATCGACTACCAGCACCGCAGGATTCTGGCCGAAACTTGCCACCAGTTTCGCCAGGTGTTGGGAGTCTTGTTTCATTAGCTCAACCTCGTCCGTTATCCATTCGGGAGGTTGGCCGTAAAGGTTGCTCAGAGATGAAGCCAGGTTTCTTAGCGGATTTGATCCCGGCACCATTGCGGGAATGTATTGCCAACTGACGGCTCCCTCTATTATGTCGTTCTTCAAGGCAGGAATTAGTCCGGCCAACACCAGCGAAGACTTACCGCTTCCGGAGGGTCCAACTACAAACAATAATCGGGTTGTTTGTAGCTTCTTGAGCAAGAGTTCGAGCAGGCGTTGACGTCCGAAGAAAATGTCTTTGTCAGCTTCCTGAAACGCGTTCAACCCGCGATAAGGACAGAGGCTGTCATCGAGCTTAGGCAAAAGCGACTGATCGAATTCCACCAGGGTGGCATCCGGCGGGGTACGCTTGACCCGGTAAAGAATCGTGATCCAATAGTCGATCAAACTCTGAGCGCCATATCGGTCATTGTCGTTATCGAGTACTGCACCGGTCCCTGAAGCACGCCTAACGAAGACCTCGATCTCATCTATCAGTGCCTCGTCCCCTTCGGTATCCTTGAAACGCTTGAGAAGATCCATATGGACTTCTTTGAGGGATGTCAGTGAATTGTAGCGGGCCTGTCCTTCGCTCGACACAACATTTGTGGTGCTCATCGAATCATCTCCCAAACCGTCGTAAGTGGTTCGCCGACTCGGCGTAGTTTGTCGCAGAGATCTTTTAGCGAAAAATCAACGTCATAAAAACGATAGTTAGACCTGGTGCGGAAAGACTGAAAGGATTGCCGTATTTTTCTCTCGTCGGCTGCCGCAAGCGCTGCATCCAGCTTCTGAATCTCTCTTACCAGGAGCTGCGCCCATTCCTCTTCATCATCTTTGCACAGAGATTCTGTAAGTTGCTTGAGATCGGGCCAGGAGTATTGAAGCTCACCGTAATCATTCGCCATATTCCCGTCGATTCTGCGAAGTATGATGTCGATCTCCTGCCATCTGTTGTGACTATCGATTAGCGACTCGAGGTTCGCCTTCAGCCCGCAAATTGCGTCGACTCCATCGCCAAACTTCTTTACGGCCGACGAATTTACGCCGCTACCATCGACACACTTGCGGACTCCTACCAGGGCAGCCACCAGCATCGGCAATTGGAGGGCGTCGGCTGCGGCTGCCAGCCGGTCATTGATGCGAGATGGTTCGGTCGCCAATATCCGCTGAATCGGATTAATGGCGATCGCAATTCGCTCGGCATTGTTTTGGTCGATGGCCTGAAAGACTTGTTTGAGATCCGAAAGGAGCTTCTGGATCCAAGGCAGGGCAGTGAGCGACACGGAAGTTTGATCGGAAGCCTTACGAAGGCCGTTTATGATCTTCTCCAGCGCTCTTTCGTATTCGACGACATTCTCCCAGATTGACAAATCATCCGGCTCTCTCTTAGCGGAGCGAACGATGTTCATCAAGTAGTTGTAACAACTGAATTGCAGCGTATGAAGCAGGTCATGGAGGTCCTTGTAGTAGCCTAGCACTTCAATCTGCCTTGACGAAGCTGCAAAGACCGCTTCGAAAGTTGCAACTTGGGCGCGAACCTCCGCGTTATGCATTAATTCTACCAATGCCCTTAAGCCCTCTTCCGCGGACCGAGTGACGGTCGCAACCGTATCGGCGCCGCCATTGACGACCGGTCGGGGCGCGGTAGGAACATCAGCAAGAAACGAAGCGATTATTTCACTGATCTTTACCAGGGCCTTTTCCCGATCGGACCGGTCAAGGTTATATAAGGGCCTATCAGGTTCGTTGGCCCACTGGTTTGCTTGAAAGGGCGCTGTTTTCCAGGCACTTGGCCGCACTGAAACCGGAATAACTCGCACTTCTTGCTCCCCGGCAGCTTTAAGCAAGTAGGGAAGTTCTTCCTGATAAATAAAATCCGAAGCGAGGAAGTCGGAACTAACCAGTAACACAGCAATCTTAGTCGTGGACAAAGCCTGGTCTATTGCCTTTTTCCAGTCATCGCCTGGTTGAATCTTCGTATCGTCCCAGGCGACTATTGAACTACCTCGCAAAAAAGGTTTGAGATTAACCTGCAGCCGTTCAAGGCAATCTTTGTCTTTGTGGCTATAGCTGATAAATATTTGGTTGCGCGACATAGGTGAAGACCTCGGTGCGAGAATGAAGGTGTGTATTGACCGGGGTGTTTGTTCCTAACCGGAACTGCTGATTAATATGTTTCGACCACACGTCCTCTAGGCGAATAGGAGTTGAGGGACGGCGGCACTGAAGATCGGTAAGGACACACCACACGTTCTCGAATTATCCACCCCTCCTGGAAAAGGGGTTGGGCATATCTCAAACGAATGTGCGTAAAATACTCTTAACAACGTAACAGGTCAACAGGAAATCTTCAGGTGTAAACCCCAAGTTGAAATGTCACCCGAATGTGCAAAGTAGAGATGTCCCCTACTTGCGCAGTATGCAGAGCTCGCCGCGAAGCTCCTTGGCCTGGA
>WNFL01354672.1_pt1 | contig 89844 bp, 80 predicted proteins | sample 5400361 | NCBI WGS metagenome assembly WNFL01 (sample SAMN13153351, study PRJNA577476) | soil metagenome | isolation source: 40 cm soil on Douglas fir-dominated hillslope | place: USA:California | collected 2013-09-17
CACATACCTTGTCCGTCTACATCAACCGCTTGTTAGGAAAGCCAGATTTCCTACAGATCAAAGCTTTGGCTTTCCCAAACTAGCATATGACCCTAGTAGCGATAACATAGTCTTTCTGGTCTGCGGCAACGAAGCGTGGGCAGAGGAAAACGTCAACTGGCTTGATGATTAAACTAAAAAGGGCCGCCGCAGCATATCGCATTGTGCTATAGCCCTGTCAGACTAATAAAACGATGTTATTCTTCGGGGTTAACCGGGTTCAAGCGCGCCGTCAAATCGCGCAGTTGGCCGAAGCTGATCGGTTTGATCAGCACGAAATCGGCTGTCTCGCGCACCTGTTCGCCCATGATCGCGTCCGCAGTGGTAACGACCACATTGGTGTAGGCCATGCGTTTTTCGGAACGGATGTATTTGAGAATATCCGCCCCGGTAACGTTGGGCAGGTGCATATCCAGGATCACCACGTCTGGCGTGACGTTGTGCAGCCGCTCGATGGCCAGGAGCCCATTGCGAATGATTTCGGTCTCGTAGCCGGCGGCGCTCAACGCTTCACGGAAAATGGCGGACAGATCCTCGTCATCTTCGATGATCAGGCTGATCGGTTTTTCGTCCTGCGCGTTGTCTGGATTCATCGCTCTTGTTCCTTCTTTTGCGGCGGTTCGAACGGAAGGATGACCGTGAAAGTGGTGCCCTGCCCGAGCGTGCTTTGGACGAAAACGCGCCCGCCCATCAAGTCGATGATGCGCTTCACAATCGAAAGTCCCAGCCCGATGCCGCCGTGCGAGCGCGTGCTGGTCCCGTCCACCTGGCGAAACGGGTCGAAGATATATTTCTGGTCTTCGATGGCGATGCCCGGGCCGGTGTCGGTCACGTCGAAGGCCCAGTGCTCCTCCGTCACCCGGTAGATGCGCAGGTGGATGCCACCCTTCTCGGTAAACTTGACCGCATTGTTGGCCAGGTTCACCATCACCTGCTGTAAGCGCTGCGGATCGCCTTTGATCGTCTCGGGCATTTCCGGGGCGACCTCCGCGCTCAACTCCAGGCCCCTGTCGTGCGCGATCTTATCCATGACGCTGTGTAAATTCTCGACCATCTCGATGGTCTTGAACTGCGTGAACTGCAGCGCCAGGTGCCCGGCTTCGATCTGGGCCTTATCCAGCAGGTCGCTGACGATATCCAACAGGCGGCGCGAGTTCTTCAGGATGCGGTCCGCGGCGTTGGCCTGTTTGTTATTCACCGGTCCGTAGATGGCGTCGCGCAGCATCTCGGAATAACCCAGGATCGCATTGAGCGGCGTGCGCAGTTCGTGCGAGACCATGGCAACGAAGGTGTTCTTCATTTCCTCCACTTCGGCCTCGCGCGTGAAATCGCGCAGCACGGCCACGTTGCCGATGGACTTGCCGTTCAGATCGTACACCGGAGCGGCCTTGACCGAGAGTGTTTTCTGATCCCAGCGGATACGCATCGGGGCGATGTTGCCATCCGCCGCGCCGATGGCCTGCGAGAACGTGTTGCGGTCATCATCCGAGAGGATCGGCGATTGCAGAATCTCGTCGAAATTGTGCTCCACAATCTGGTTGATTGGCATTTCAAGCAGGTGGCTGATGGCCGGGTTGGCCATGATCACGTCGTTGTCATTGTTAAGCACGATGACGCCGTCGCCAATCCCTTGCAGGATGGCCTGGCGGCGGCTGCCTTCGGCATGCTCGCGCGCAAGCGATTCGGAGAGCTCGCGTGTGCGGTCGGCCACGCGCTGGTCCAGTTCGGTGTTGATGGCGCGCAGCTCACGCAGGGCATCTTCCAGGCTGCGTGAAGAGAGCCAGGCGATCAGGGCAATTCCGAAGAAACCGAGGATAGCTGGCGTATTGGGTACAATTGATATGGTTAGAGCAAGGATAATGATAACGATACTACTCAGTCCAGCCAAGATAAAGCTAGCATAGGGTCGCAATAAAACGCTGGCCATGATAATCGGTATGGTAAAAACGAAAAGTGTCCGACCACCAGCAACCTCAGGCGTAGTGTCGCTAAAAGTCAAAATAATAGTCAGGAATGTTAAAAAGACTGCGCTAGCCAGCAAACCAGACTTAAATCTATTGATGAGAAAAATAATTATTATGCCAAGCAGGAAAATCATGTCCGAGATGAAGAGCGCCAGATTTTCTGAATTTGTCAGGCCTAATAGGATTACTGCGAACAAGCCCAATAATCCGAGTGTTGCAAAGCCAATCAAGACAATATTAAGGAGTCTGCGTCGCCGACCATCATCTGGATCGGTTGCGGGAATCACTAAGAGTTGGCGGAAAATGTTCATTTACTTCTCCATGAATATTGTGCTTATTCTACCAACATTAGGGCACTCAAAATAGACGAATATACTACCAATTCTGGACAATATAGGCATTTGCCAATCCACAACATGGGATATGGCATCTCCATATGATCTACTAGCCATGCAGCTCCTCGCTTTAATGTGTTCGTTGGCACTTGCCCGCCTTTTTGCTTCCAAATCGCTAGAGCCTGTAGACAATACGCCGTCTCCTCAGCAGTTGGCATATAAAAGCCCCATGAGCCGTCGGGATTCTGTGTTCTCAAAATCCATTTGACGGCACTTGTCGCTAGTTCATCCACATAGCCGGCACATGCAATTATTGCATGTGCCGTTGTGTAGTATGGTGAGGCGTGCCATTTATCAAACCAAAAAGAATGATCTGTCTGCACCTGATATAGAAACCGCAAGATTTTTTGAACAGAAGGATGTTGCACTTCAAAGCCTGCTTGGCGCAACGTGCCGAGTACATGGACATTGGTGCTAATCGATGGGTTGGCTTCGTGAGCGAAGCAACGAAAATGTTCCACCTGCTCGTATTGTAATACACCTTCCAAATCGGCTGAACACCCGAAGCGCGTTAGCACATCGTATGCCATAGCCGTGGTATCCCCGTCGGTGAGTGTCAGGCCTCCGACTGCGGCAATCCCCTGTCCAGGTTGCCAGAGATCTCCAAGAGCTTTGAGAGATGGCTGGCATAATGCCAACAATTCCTCATTCAGGGAATCGGTGAGTGCCAAATTCCAAAGAACCCAAGCATACTCAAAAACGTCTATTGGTGAGGTGTAAGGTACAGCGCCATTTATAGCGACTTTATGCAAGAAGGACAATGCGGCTGGATCTGCACGGACATGCGACGCGAAAAATGCAGTTGCAGCTGGGCTATATGCTACTGCCCCATTCGCCTCCTGGAGTCGTTCTACATCCAGGAGTTGCAGTCCATCGGGGCCGACCATTTCGGCCGAAAATGCCACGCTTACATATCGATTGATGATTTGTTCTGGTAAGGCCGCTAGTTTGGCTGCGCGCTGGCGGGTTAGGCGTCCCAGAATGTGCTCTCCTTGATGGGTTATTATATTCATCGCTTCGGCTTCTGCAAGCAGCGTTGGCATAATCATTTCAAAGCCGATGGTTGAACCAGCTGGGTCAGCCGCTAATCCTCTGGTGGCTCCTTTGCCGAGTTTTTCCATGGCTGCTTGTCCGCGCTCAATCTGACGACGGTCCTGCGACCGCCGCCCGTGGATGGTAAGCGCCGTCATCGCTGCCAGTGTGCAAATTATGCGGTCGTGATAATATTCCGGCATACTTGCTCCCCAACTACCGTCAGGAAGTTGGTGCTCGCATATCCAATTTAGAGCCTGTTCGCTAAGTGGTTTATCTACTTCGCCCAAGCGAGCGATCCAGGCCGTGTCATAAGCAGATCTTGTGATCTTACTAAGCCCAGTCTCTTTTAATAATTGATAAAAGTTTCGACGAATATCCATATCAGTTCCCTGCTAAATGATCTGGAGGGAGTTCCACTTGAGGCAGAGGGATCCAAACTCCGTATTGTTTTGTTCCTATTCCAAGCGTTTTCCGTAAATTTACCTGATAAAAATCTTTCAGCCAGATTCGCGCGGCGGGTTGGAGGGTTGAAAAATTGGGGTCTTCTCCTTGCCGGGTAAACAAGTGATCGTACAAAATATCGCGGAACTGCTCGCGTGTGAGATAAAGGGACGGGCTGACAGTAAAATAGAGGTCTTCATCTCCAGTTGAGATGAGTGGCATGTCAAAAGCGCTGAATTTGTCGAAGCCGATAAAAAGACTCACCTGCTCAACAAACTCGCCATAATATTGTTCGATCAATTCTCTGCGTGACGGGATATTTCCGGTCTTCTGGAAGTGCCTCACTGAAAGTTCAGCTACAGTCTCGGTTGCATCATTCGCAAAGACGCCGTAGAATAACTGGCAACCCTGATTATGTGCAGTCTGTTTAGTAATGAGATCAAATAGGTCGCAAACATAGGAAAATTTTGTCCCGCCCAAATGTTTGCGATAATCGCCATAAAAGCGCACTCGTACTTTGTATTCTTGGTAAAAAAAGAGAAAATTAGGGTCAGTCGCCAGGCGTACCATTGCCTTAGCAGCTACTTCTAGGTACTCTTCGCCGCGCTCTAAAAGGTCAGGGCCGAAGATCGGTGTGAGCACTGTACTGATCCCATCACTAAAGATAAACTTATAAAGTTCAATCTGAGTTTGTGTTGTTGCTTCTAAAAATAAACTACTCGCATCCAAACCTCTTTCTGATTCCGTTGCGTATTCCAATGAGAACCAGCGTCGTGTCCCATTAATTGGAAATACACACACCTGCGGCCCAGCGGCGCGCACCAGTTTTGCCACTTCATCAGTCGGTAGTGTTAGAAATGTTTCACGCTCAATCATAGACATGCTGATTTCCCAGCCATTACCCCATTTTGTTAAAACGGGTCGATGATGGCAGATCGAAATGAAGGTTTGTTATCGAGCGAAATTCCAACTGCCATGCTAGCAATCCAAACGCTCGGATGAATTTTGTAAGCTGAATGTATATACTTACTATTGTAACGATTTTGATGGGATTCATGGAAAACGAGAAACTTGCAATTAAGTTAGGTCTTCTTGATTCTGTACTGGCGAAAAACCCAGAAGGATACCAGCAGAAAGCATCCTCCAGCCAGCCAAAGCACGAGTACTTCTAGCTGCCTTATAAAAAATCATCTGATCTAGATTTTACGTGTTGCCAGGGTACAAAGGTGGCTCCAAGCGCCTCACATCGTCTCTCGTGAGTTGAATCTACATTAGCTTATACCGACGAAAAACCCAGAAGGATGCCAACAGGAGGCCCCCTCCGGCTAACCCGAGCAGACGCACGCCCAGAGGTCCCTGCGGATCGAACTGGCTGCGGCCCAGCAGCAGGAATAACGGGATCGCGGCGGTTGCCAGGCCGCTGGCAACCTGCCCGATCAATCCCCAGGCGGAATAGAACGAGCCTTCACGGCGCTGGCCGGTGCGACGTTCATCATCGTCGGTGATTTCGGCTGCGATGGCGCTGGGCAGGACTTGCGCTCCAGCCAGGCCGGCAGATTGTATAACAATCCAAATAATGCCCTGGGCGAGAAGTGGAATGGGAATCCAGTTGCCAATGATCATTAATCCGGGCAGGGTGATAGCCCCGGCCAGCAACGAGCCGCGGTAGACGGCTTTCATACCATAGCGCCTTGATAGCCATGTCACGGCAGGGAAAGATGCTAATGAAACCGCAATGGCCGGAAAGTAGAAATAAACCGTATCCGCTTCGCTTAGATGGCAGATTTCAGTGACGATATAAGGCAGTGATTCAAGAATGAAGGTTGTGGCAGTCCACATCAATCCCCATGACAACGCGAAGACCTGAAAGGCGCGGTTGCTAAAGGTCATTCTAAGGCCTTCGATAAACGAAATCTGCTCGACGGGCTGGGCTGCAAGGTTCACCCGCCTGCGCAGGAAAAACCCGGGCAGGATCAGGAACGGCGCGGCGACAGCAGCAAAAATCCACATTGCGTGGGCATAGCCAAGCGCTTCGATCAGCGGGCCTGCGAAGCCGGCCAGGATATAGCCTCCAAGTTGAAAGCCTGATTTCCAACTTGAGATGGCTACTCGTTCTTTCTCCCCAATGGCTAATTCTGGTAAGAGGGAGTCATATGGAGTCTGGTGGACTTCGTAAGCAATATTAAACGCTATCAGCGCCAGCGACACGTACAACAAGTTCCAGATTGACTCGTGCGCTTCGGGTGGTGTCCACAAAAGTATGAAGAAGAAAGGTAGAAAAAGCGCTCCGCCCATGACGTAGGGTAAACGTCGCCCCCAACGTGAGCGCGTGCGGTCAGAGAGATAGCCAATTGGCAGGCCGATTAAAATGTTAATGGCTCGGCTGATAATAATAAAAATGCTGAAAAGTGCTACTGGAACAAGTGGATTTCCCTGGGGTGGCAGATAGAAATATAATAGCCACCCATTGATGATTCCCCATAGGGTGGAACTCCCAAGAATAATGATCGTATAAGCCAACCAAGTCATGCTTTGATTGTAGCTTATAGAATCAGTCTCACCTGGACGATTAGGCTTGCAGTCTCGTAAGCATCAAAGATATACAATTTCCTATCTCACTAAATCCCCTAAAAAGAAGTAAAATAAAGGTGATCTACTGCTTCCTGCCTAGATGAGAACTTGGAATCTTACTCTTAAATGGAAAAATCCCTGGTCCGGTTCCCGCATTACGCAGTACGCAGCAGGAGAAAATATGTCTGAAATGGTGGAAGTCACAATTGACAGCGTGCGCGTCAGCCTGATGTCGTCCCAGCGGCTGGTGGTCCTGCGCGATATGAACGCCGACCGTTACCTGCCGATCTGGGTCGGCCCGTATGAAGCCGATTCGATTGCGGTCGCCCTGCAGGAAATCGAAGCGTCCCGACCACTCACGCACGACCTGTTGAAGAATGTCTTCGCAACCTTCAATGCCCAGATCCGGCGGGTGGAGATCGTGGCCCTGCGCGAGGACATTTTCTATGGCAACATCGTCGTCGAAGCCGGTGGTCATACCATCAACGTGGACTCGCGCCCCTCGGATGCCATCGCCCTGGCGGTGCGTGCGCACGTCCCGATCCTGGTGGACCCGGCCGTGATGACCATGGCAAGCATTACGCCGGAGCAGGACATCCGCTCACAGGGACAGGTGGATGCTTCAGCCGCCTCGGACGGCTCCCAGTTGCCGGCGCCCTCTACGAACACTCCGGCCACCACCTCTACACCGCCCAAGCCGGCCGGGAATGAAGATACCTCGCGCCTGTCGATCTTCGAGGATTTCATCAACAAGCTGGATGTTGACAAGCCGCCCAGCGACGAGGACAAGCCAGCGAAGCCGCCCAAGAAAAAGAAGTAGAATGGTAGAGCGGTAGATTGATAGAACGGTAAATTAGGACACGACTGATGTAAAATAGATACAGTCGTGTCCTTTTCCATCCACCCCATCCCTACCCCCACCGCCCTGCCGGGCACCTCCCCCATGGCGCCCCGCGCCACGGGGGAGGCCGGGTGGGGGTGGGGCAGGTTGAGAATTTATGTCCGAATTCATGCCTCCCGAAGCCCCGTACGGGGACGATAAATCCACAGCCTCCGGGCTGCCGCACAGTCGCGAATCCGAGGAAGCCGTCATCGGCGCGGTGCTGATCAACCCGGAAGTCTATTACGACCTGGCCCAGTTCCTGCAGCCGGACGATTTTTACATCCACCGCCTGCGCTTTATCTGGGAGTCTTATGTGCGCCTGCACGAGCGCCGCGTCCCGGTGGACATCCTGACCGTCAGCGAAGAACTCGACGATATGGGCCACCTGGATGAAATTGGCGGCCAGGCTTATCTGACGGCGCTGCTTAACCAGGTGCCGACCACGCTGCATGCCGAGGCCTATGGCAAAATCGTCGAGGCAACGGCCATCCGGCGCAAACTCTTGACCGCCGCCAACAGCATCGCCACACTGGCGTACGACGAGAATGAAGCCATCGAAACGGTGATGGGCGAATCGGAGAAGGCCATCTTCAACGTCGGCGAGCGCAAGATGCGCCACGACGTGCGCCCGATCCGCGAAGTGCTTTCGGATTACTACGACCACGTCGACGAACTCGCCCGGCGCGGCGATGAGATCGTCGGGGTGCCAACCGGCTTTACCGACCTGGACAAGATGCTCGGCGGGCTGCAGCCCTCCGACCTGCTGATCACCGCCGGCCGGCCAGGCACCGGTAAGACCGCGCTGGTGCTGACCATCGCCAACCATGCCGCGCTGGTACACAAAAAGCGCGTGGCCATTTTCTCGCTGGAAATGTCCAACGAGCAGACTGTCCAGCGCCTGATCGCCCAGCATACCGGCATCGACTCGCAGCGTTTGCGCTCCGGCAAGCTGAGCGATGAAGATTGGCCGATCTTCAACCACGCCATCGAAGTGCTGGGTGATACACGCCTGTACCTGGACGACACCCCGGCGCTCTCGCCGCTGCAGTTGCGCACCAAGTGCCGCCGCCTGCACATGGAATTTGGTCTCGACCTGATCATCGTGGACTATTTGCAGCTCATGTCCTCCGAAACGCGCACCGACAACCGTGTGCAGGAGGTTTCGTATATTTCCCGCGCGCTGAAGCAACTGGCGCGCGAACTGAACGTGCCGCTGATGGCTGCTGCCCAGCTTTCGCGCGCCGTCGAGCAGCGCGCCGATAAGGAACCGCAGCTTTCCGATTTGAGAGAAAGTGGGAGTCTTGAACAGGACGCCGACATCGTCATGTTCATCTACCGCGATGAGAAGGACCCGGCCATGCAGAACGTCTCGCATCTCAAGATCGCCAAGCATCGCAACGGTCCCGTCGGCCAGGTGGACCTGATCTTTCGCAGCAATCTGACCAAGTTCGAGAATGCGGCCACGAGAAGAGTGGATCTGTCGAACGCGTAAAGGAGAAACGAGTAAGAAGTAACGAAGAAATAAGGTCTATGTTCTTACTTGTTTCTCGTTTCTCATAACTTCTTTTTGCTTCCTATGCCTCCATTCAAAGGTTTTACCTCTTCTGAAACGTTCACCCAGCTGCCAGACAGCCTGTTCCGCCTGCTGGGCGAGATCGATGACCTGGACGAGCTCAAGGTGACGTTATACGTCCTGTGGCGGCTGGAGCATCTCGAGGCGCGCACGCGTTATATCTCTGAGCCTGAGATCGTTGCCGATAAAGACTTTATGCGCGGGCTGGCGGCGGGTGGGTTAAAGGCCGGGCTGGGAAAAGCTGTCCGACGCGGGACTCTGCTACGGGTGGAACATGATAAGGGCGGCCTGTATTTCCTGAACTCGCCAACCGGCCGGGCCGCTGCCGAGGCGCTGCAAAAAGACCCGGGGCGCGTATCCGCCCGTTCCACATCCACAGCGCCGCGTGAAAGGCCGAATATTTTCAAGCTGTACGAGGATAATATCGGCGCGCTGACACCCCTGATCGCGGACGCTTTGAAGGATGCCGAAAACAGCTATTCCGCCGGGCTGATCGCCGAAGCCTTTGCGGAAGCCGTCAAAATGAACAAACGCAGCTGGAAGTATATCGAAGCGATTTTACGTCGCTGGAAGGAGGAAGGCCGTGCCGAAAAGCAAAATCGACCAGACGCTGAAGAAGATCGCGGGCGGGACGTCTCACGCAAAGTCGAAGACTTCCTCAAGCGAACGCGCTGACCCCGGTTTATTGGGCGACCCGGACTGCCCGCACTGCGGCGGGTTGGGTTACCTGCGCCGCGACCTGCCGGTAGGACACCCGGACTTTGGACGGCTCGAGATCTGCGAATGCCGCCGGCAATCGGTGACCGAGCAGGTGCGCAGCCGCCTGTTTTCGATCAGCCGCCTGAACGAGCTGGATGACCTGACCTTTGAAACCTTCAAACCGCGCGGGCGCAAGGGTTTGGGCGAGCTGCAGTCGCAGTCGCTGGAGTGGGCCTTTAACCACGCGCGCCAGTATGCCTCGTCGTTGAACGGCTGGTTGCTGTTGCAAGGGGGGTATGGTTCCGGCAAGACGCACCTGGCAGCGGCGATTGCCAATTTTGCGGTCAGCATGGGCGTACCGACGCTGTTCCTGACGGTGCCGGACTTGTTGGATACGCTGCGCTTCGCGTACGACAGCACTGATACGACCTTCGAAGAGCGCTTCGAGCAGATCCGCAATGCTGAGCTGCTGGTGCTGGACGATTTTGGCACGCAGAACGCCACCGGCTGGGCGCAGGAAAAACTGTTCCAGATCATCAATTATCGTTACATCAATAAGCTGCCACTGGTGGTGACCACCAACCTGGCGTTGGACGAGATCGAAGCGCGCGTCCGTTCCCGCCTGCAAGACCCGGAACTGGTCACGACCGTGCGGATTTCGTCTCCCGATTACCGCCGCCCGACTGACGATACCGGCCACTCGGAACTCTCATCGCTGGACCTGCTCTCCAACCGCACCTTTGCCAATTTCATCGACCGGCGTGAGGATGAAGAATTGAAACCGGACGAGGTCCGTTCACTGGAAAAAGCGCTTAAGACGGCCACTTCCTTTGCCGAAAAGCCGCGCGGCTGGCTGGTTTTTACCGGCCCGTACGGTTCCGGCAAAACACACCTGGCCGCCGCAATTGCCAACTACCGTGCCGGGCTGGGCGACCCGCCGCTGTTCGTCATGGTTCCGGATCTGCTCGACCACTTGCGGGCAGCTTTCAGTCCAAACTCTGGCACGAGCTACGACCGGCGCTTCGATGAGGTGCGTACTGCGCCACTGCTCATTCTGGACGATATGGGTTCGCAGTCCGCGACGCCCTGGGCGAAGGAAAAACTGTACCAGTTGTTGAATTACCGTTATAACGCCGAACTGCCGACGATCATCACCGTGGCTGTGGATATGCTCAAGGACGTGGATGAACGCATTCGCACGCGCATGCTGGATGAGCGCATTTGCAATCTGGTGGCGATCTCGGCGCCGGTCTTTGTGGGGGGCAAGAAGCGAGCCAGGAAGTAAGATTTATAAAAATATAAAGGCCGGTGAATTTATACCACCGGCCTTTATGAGCCTGTCATTTTCAAGGATGTTGACTTAGGTGCCCTTGAGCGGTGGCAGCTTGTTCCCACTGCCTCGTTTGGTCACTTCCACCCAGAAGGCGGAAGATAATTCGTAGCCAATGACGTGGTCGTGCGGCTTCATTTCCAGGCGCAGAGGCCCTTTGAAAGGCGCGCAACTGAGCAGATGAAACGGGACTCCCGGCACGAGACCAAGCTCGGCAATATAGTGCAGCATCTCCATGTCATGCGTACGCACGCGGCTGATGATACAGTCTGAGCCGGAGGGCACCTCGATCAGGGGCACATCCGCAATGACAGGCATGACGCCAGCTTTGCTCGGGATCGGTTCTCCATGTGGACAGCGTGTTGGGTGGTTGGTTAGTTCGTCGATCCTGTCTTCGATCTCATCGTTGATACCCCGCTCGAAAACATCCGCAAGATCATGCGCCGTGGCCCAGTCGTAGTTCATAGCTTTTACCAGAAATACTTCCACCAGGCGGTGGCGGCGCAGCGCCGGCATGGCAATATGCTCTCCCTCTGCCGTGAGGCGCACGCCTCGATATGGTTCGTGGGTTAAATAACCTCCAACGCTCAAGCGCCGGATCATCGTTGAGATGGCCTGAGCGGAGGCTTCCACGTGCGTGCTGATCAGCGACAGTGGGACTTGTTCATAATCTTGCTGCAAGCGATATATCTCGGCAGCATATCGTTTCATTGCGGGGCTGGCGGTCTTCAAACTGATAAAAATCTCCGTGGTAAATATCAACCTGGTTGATAACAGGTTTCATCCATATATAAATCAAATTTAATACAAATATCTAGATTATGGAAAGTGTACAAATTATACTACGGCTTGTTTGCAGCCCAAATAAAGCTTCAAGGAGCAGTAAAACGAGGGTTCACGTGCCGTGTAATGTGGTGAAGCGGGGAACAATGCTTTTCGGTAATTTGGTCTCTTCTCAATAATATCTACTGTACCTCTGGAGGATTGCATGAGTTTTGCACAAACTGTACTGCTGGGCGCCATCGCCGGGTTTACGATTTATCTCGGGTTGCCAATTGGCAGGATTAAGGGAATATCCGGGAAAGCCCGCTCATTTCTCTCGATGACATCGATCGGTATCCTGCTTTTCTTGTTTTTTGATATTTTCGGCCAACTCTCGGAACCTATCGAGGCAGCGCTCGATCAACGCAGCTTTGGCGAATTTTCTTTCCTGCTCGTCATTTTCATAGTCGGACTGGGAATTGGCGTACTTGGCCTGATTGCTTTTGAGCACTTCTTCATCCGATCTCGTCCAACTGGCGACCAGGCGCTATCCCCGGTCCGCCTGGCATTGATGATCGCTACTGGTATTGGGCTGCATAATTTTTCTGAAGGACTGGCCATTGGCCAGTCAGCCGCAAGCGGTGCGATTGCCTTTGCTACCATTCTTATCATTGGCTTTGGGCTGCACAATGCGACCGAAGGCTTTGGGATCGTAGGGCCCCTTGCAGGAGGAGACCGGCCTTCGTGGAAATTTTTGGGTCTTGTCGGCCTGATTGGCGGCGGGCCTACGTTTCTCGGAACGATTGTGGGATATTATTTCATATCGCCCGCGATGTCGGTTTTGTTCCTCTCATTAGCGGCGGGCGCCCTGGTTTATATTATTGGTGAAATATTCCATCTGAACTGGCGATCTGGCACAAAATTCCAGGCGGGCTGGGGTTTGCTTGCTGGCCTCCTGATTGCGTATCTAACTGACCTGGTGCTTGTCGCCGCTGGAGTTTGACCAATTTACATTGGCCTAGCTAACACCCAGGAAATCTTTTTAAACACAGAAGCAGGCTCCGGAGAGATCCGGAGCCTGCTTCTGTATCAATCTGTTACGGCTTGGTCACTACGAAATTGTCGAACTGGATATCCGTGCCCGGAGTATCGAATGTCCCGGCGATCAGGCCAACATCACCGCTGGTAAAGGATGTGTCGGTAACGGTAGCCGCTTTCTCCCCGTTGACGTACAGGGTCAGTTTGCTGCCAATACAATCACCACGGATATGATTGACCGCGTCCTTCTTGACGGTATCCGACGGTACCAGATCTTTGCCGGAGATGATTTTCGACTCGCTGTTCTCCATTTTTGCAATGCCAATATACCCGTCGCTGCTGATCAGGAAATAATAGAAATTATAGTTATCATCGCTGTGAGTGTAGCGGCAGATGACGCCCATATCGTTGTTCTCAGGCCCGCCAATTTTGGTGGCATCCACTTCCACGCGCACATCCTGGTCGAAGTCTTTGCCAGGGTTGGCCCACATATCCATGCCGTTGCCGTGCGTTCCGATGGTATTGACCTGAATTTGATAAGAATTGTCTTTGTAGTCGGTAACGCCGTCGTCATCGCTGACGCTGTCCCAACCGCTGAATGAATTGGAAAAATCATCCTGGAAGAGGACATTACTGGGCTCGGTGGTCCCGCTGCCGCTCAATATGCCTCCAAAGTTGCAGGCCAGGCTGGCAACGACCAGAGTGGTGATTGCAGGTATCCAATGTTTTTTCACAGTTATTCTCCTCAAAAATTGTTTTAAGGAGTATACATGAGGCCGAACACAAAAACAAGTTCCCCTTGACAAATGGGGGATAGAGACGATAAAATAGTGTTAGATTTACACCAAGCGGATTCTCCGCTTTCATTTTATCGACACCAATAGTGTCTTTTTTACACCAACAGGAGCGCTTTGTGACGACCACGTCCCTTCCCTTTCAGATCTTCGAAGCCATACGCCGCGCACTGGACGAGGATATCGGCCCGGGCGATGCTACCAGCAATAGCATCATCCCGGCTGAGGCAACGATGCGCGGGCAGATCATTGCCAAACAGGACGGGATGATCGCCGGGCTGGACGTGGCCAAAGCGGTTTACGCAACCTTCGACCCTCAGGTGGAATTTACCGTCAAAGCGGATGAAGGCGCGTGTGTAGAAAACCGTCAGGTGCTGGCGAGTGCTTTCGGATCTGCCCGCAGCCTGTTGAGCGCTGAACGGACCGCGCTGGACTTCCTGGGACGCATGTCCGGCATTGCCACACTTACGCATCAGTTCGTGCAGGCCGTCGCCGGGACGAAAGCCGTTATCCTGGACACACGCAAAACTGCTCCCGGCCTGCGCATGATCGATAAACTCGCCGTGGCGCGTGGCGGCGGCCAGAACCACCGCATTGGCCTGTATGATATGATCCTGATCAAGGACAACCATATCGACTTCGCCGGGTCGCTGCAAGAGGCTGTCCGCCGGGCGCGCGCCGCCCATAATAGCGGGCTGCAGATCGAGATCGAGGCGCGCACGTTGGAAGACGTCGAATCAGCATTAAAGCTGGGTGTGGAACGCATCCTTTTGGATAATATGAGCATCGTAATGATGGCCGAGGCCGTCCGTGTGACAAACGGTCGAGCCCGGCTGGAAGCATCCGGCAATGTAGACCTCGAGACGGTCCGCAGGATCGCCGAAACAGGCGTAGACTATATCTCGATTGGCGCGCTGACGCATTCGGCAAAGGTGTTCGACGTGTCGTTTGATTATGTAAAGGAGCCAAAATGAATACAGAAGCTCAAAAACTTTACGAAGAAATGAAGGCCGATCTTGGCAAGCTTGTGCCGGATGTTGAACTGGCGATCAAAGCCGAGATTGCCGTGGAGATCAACCAGCTCAAAAAAGAGAAGAACGCCGTAATCCTGGGCCACAATTATATGGAGCCGGTGCTGTTCTACTCCATCCCGGATTTCAAAGGGGATTCGCTCGACCTGGCCCGCAAGGCGGCCGAGACCGATAAGGACATCATCGTTTTCTGCGGCGTGCGCTTCATGGCCGAGACTGCCAAGATCTTGAACCCGGGCAAGACCGTACTGCTGCCTGCCAAAAGGGCCGGCTGCTCGCTGGCGGCCAGCATCACCGCCGAAGACGTGCGTGCGCTCAAACGCAAATATCCCGGCGTGCCGGTGGTGACGTACGTCAACACCTATGCAGACGTGAAAGCCGAAAGCGATATCTGCTGCACCTCCAGCAATGCCATTGCGGTAGTGGAATCGCTCAAGACCGATACGGTCATTTTCCTGCCCGACCAGTACCTGGCCAGCAACGTGGCCAAAGAGACCGGCAAACACATTATTTTTCCGAGTATGACCGGCTCGGACGGGGCCCAGACCAAAGCGGACAACAGCCTTCTTGACGTGCAGATGATCGGCTGGCACGGACGCTGCGAAGTGCATGAGAAATTTACGGTGGAGGATATCCGCACCATTCGCCAGCAGTTCCCGGATGTAGTCGTGCTGACGCACCCGGAGTGCAGCCCGGAAGTGGTGGCCGAATCTGATTTTTCGGGCAGCACCAACGCCATGATCAAATACGTGCGCGAGACGAAGGCGCCGCAGTACCTGGTGCTGACGGAATGCGCCATGGGCGACAATATCGCCGCAGCCAACCCCGAAAAGGACATGCTGCGCCTGTGCATGGTGCGCTGCCCACACATGAATATGATCACGATGGAAGACACGCGTGATGCGCTCAAGTACACCCAGTATGTGATCGATGTGCCGGAAGAAATCCGCCTGCGCGCCTTCCAGGCTGTGGATCGGATGATAAAGATCGGATAAAGTAGAGAGAAGAAAATAGAGAATAGTGAATAGAGTAATAGAGAGTAGCAGAACCAAACTCTACTCTCTGCTCTCTATTTCTCTATTCACTGACCTAAACCCATGAAAACCACTGACGTACTCATCATCGGTTCCGGCATTGCCGGGGTAACGGCTGCTTTGCGGCTGGCGCAGAATCCCAAACGCCGCATCATCCTGATCACGCGCCATGTTGACCCGCACGAATCCAACACGCGCTGGGCCCAGGGTGGCATCATCGAGCGCGGCCCGGATGACAGCGCCGGGCTACTCGTCGAGGATATCCTGGCCGCCGGGGCGGGCGCATCTCTGCCAAAGGCGGCGCAGATCCTGGCCGATGAGGGTCCCGTCCTGCTCAAGGAGGTCCTGATTGAAACAGCCGGCATCCAGTTCGACCGTGAACGTGACGGTGCGCTCTCGTATGGGCAGGAAGCCGCCCATTCGCGCCGACGTATCCTGCATGTCGGCGATGGCACGGGTAATGCCATCAGCCAGGGCCTGATCGCCGCACTGCAGCGCCAACCGAACGTCGAACTACTGACCAATGCCACGGCTGTCGACCTGATCACGTACCCGCATCACTCGCGCGATCCGCTGGATGCTTATCGCCCGATCGCCTGTCACGGCGCGTATGTCTTCGATCGCAACGGCAAGGCCGTCCACCGCACGTTGGCGGCAGTGACCATCCTGGCCACCGGCGGGCTGGGACGCATCTACCGCAACACCACCAATCCGCCGGGCTCACGTGGCGACGGACTAGCGATGGCTTTCCGAGCCGGTGCGCGCATCATCAACGCGGAATACGTCCAGTTCCACCCGACGGCGCTGGCCGTGCCGGGGGCCGAAGGATTCCTGATCAGCGAGGCAGTGCGCGGCGAAGGCGGCATCCTGCTCACCCCGGATGGCACGCCTTTTATGGAGAAATATTCCCCCGAGTGGAAGGACCTGGCCCCGCGTGATGTGGTTGCCCGCGCCTTGCACCTGGAAATGGAAGCGCACGGCTATTCCCATGTGCTGCTCGACATCGCTTCGCACATGCCCGCCGACGAGATCAAGACGCGTTTCCCGAACATCTACGCCGAGTGCATGCGCGTTGGAATCGACATCAGCCGCGAGCCGATTCCGGTGGTCCCGGCCGCGCACTATTTTTGTGGCGGCGTAGCTGTGAATGAGTGGGGCCAATCGAGCATCGCTAACCTGTATGCCGTCGGCGAAGTCTCCTGCACCGGGCTGCATGGCGCCAACCGCCTGGCTTCCACATCCCTGCTGGAAGGTATGGTCTGGGGCCATCGCGCCGCCGACCACGTGGAGGAAACGCTTAAGAAACATATGCCTCGTATCCCCACGCGCGAGGAAATTCCGGCCTGGGATGAATCCAATCTGACGAAAGACTCGGACCCGGCATTGATCCAGGGTGATATGCAAACCATCCAGAATATCATGTGGCATTACGTCGGCCTGATCCGCTCGGGCGACCGGCTGGCGCGCGCCATCCGCGAGTTGCGCCATATGCAGAACGAGATCGAGACCTTTTACCGAAAGACGAAACTTAGCGACGGGCTGATCGGCCTGCGTAACGCCGTAGAGGCCTCGCTGATCATTGCCCAGGCCGCGCAGCATAACCGTCAGAGTTTGGGCTGCCATTACCGCACCGATGCGGTCGAAGCGGGGGACCGGTTGTTGTAAAGACCAAGAGAGTAGTAATAAGAGATTAGTCTCTGTTTTTGCTATTCTCTTTTCCTCCATAATTTCCACACGCCAACTCCACAACCTTGCCTTAGAATGAGAGAAATGTTTGATCCGTTTTGGTATTTCAAGGAGAATCTATGTCCGCACCACTTGTCCCTCCGGGCCCCAAAGTGCTATTCCCAATTCGCCTGGTAAGTAATTTTCGCAGTGCCCCGCTCGCATTCGTCAGGCAGATGACTTCAACATATGGCGATAATGTTTATTTCAAGGCAGCCGGGCGCGGAATCTATCTCTTCAACGACCCGGAGAGCGTTCAACAGGTGCTGGTCACGCGCCAGAACAGCTTCCACAAAGGCCACGCCTTGCAACGCCTCAGGAACATAATGGGCGATGGACTTGTGACCAGTGAAGACGAGCTGCACCTGCGCCAGCGACGCATGATCCAGCCCATGTTCCACCGCCAGCGTATCGCCGGCTATGCAGATACGATGGTTTCCCTGGCTGAAGACGTCACAAGCGGTTGGCAGGACGGCGCCATGCTCGATATTCATACCGAGATAAGCCATCTGACACTATCGATTGTCGCCAAGACCCTGTTCGATACGGACGTCGCAAGCGAAGCCAGGGAATTGGGCGATGTCATTAGCACCCTGGTGACCTCCTACACTTATACAATTGGCCCGCTTGGTAAATTGCATATGCTCCTGCCGCTGTCTTATACGAAACGTATTCGGGCCGCCGGGGCGCGCCTGGACGGCGCTGTTCAGACGATGATTGCCGAGCGCCGCACAGAAGGCGACCGGGGCGACCTGCTCTCCATGTTGATCGCCGCGCAGGATGACGAGGATGAAAACAGCCGTATGAGTGACACGCAGGTGCGCGACGAAGTGTTGACGCTGTTCCTGGCCGGGAACGAAACCACTGCCACCGCGCTGACCTGGACCTTTTACCTGCTTTCACAGAACCCCGAAGCCGCTCAACAACTATACGCGGAGTTGAAGCAAGTGCTCAACGGACGCAACCCTACTTACATGGATGTCGAATCCCTGCCCTACACGCGCATGATCCTGAGCGAATCGATGCGCCTGTATCCCCCGGCCTGGATCATGACCCGCACCCCAATTGAAGACGTCGAGATTAGCGGCTACAGCGTGCCCAAAGGCTCATCCGTGGCACTCTGCCAATGGGTGGTGCATCATAACGAACGTTACTATCCAGAGTCGATGAAATTCGACCCGGGCCGCTGGACGCCTGAAAATGTGGCTGCCCGTCCCAAGATGGCCTATTTCCCTTTTGGCGGCGGCGCGCGCATGTGCATGGGCGAACCCTTCGCCTGGATGGAAGGCATCCTCTTGCTGGCGACGATTGCCCAGAAATGGGAAATGTCCCTCGAGCCGGGCTTCCCGGTCGAACTCCTACCGGAGATTACGCTGCGGCCAAAGCACGGCATGCGTATGCAGTTGAAGAAACGGTTGTAAACGGACTCTTTTACGGATTCACCCCCTGACGAGGGCAGGCGGATGAAAACGGATGCAGTCTGAACGCATGTAACACGCCGGGCAGTTTCACGTTAAACCAGGTAGATCTGTTGATCGATTCAATCCTGTGTGGGGACAAACACGCACCGTCAACTCATATTTCTGTAAAGATCTGGAAAGGAGAAAAAAATGAACCTGCTTATCTATTTACTCGTCGCGGCAATCATCGGTTGGGTGGCGACAGAACTCATGAATGATCGCTCCAACCTGGTGATCAATATCATCGTGGCAGTCCTCGGCGCCTTCCTGGCCAGTTACTTCCTTAGCCCCATCTTCCATGTTGGGACGATCAATAGCGCGATCACCGTCCCCACCATGCTGGTCACGCTGCTGGGTTCCGTCATCTTGCTGGCGATCGTCAACCTCTTCCGCGGAAGAGGCAGGCGCCGGATCTAGAAGAGTGCGCTTTTCATGCAGTTGGAGAAGCCTAAAAACAAAACAGTGCCAGAGAATTTATCTCTGGCGCTGTTTTTATTTACGAATGCAGTTGAAGCAGTGGTAATTCAGAATATGATGTTGTTTAGAAAGGACTCTACTCTGTCTTATTCGGGTCTATAAATCAATTTGCCATGTTCCAATACATATTTAAGTGGAATTTTAGGATTATTAATATCTTTTCCACCCCTTGTATGCCATTCTTGTTCCCATTTTGAGAAATATGGTTCCAGGTCTGCATTGGTCATTTTGTAAAGAGCCTCCAACTCTATACCACGATAAACAGCGAAAATCCAAATTACCTGCCTATATTTAGCAATAATTCCGGGATTCATGTGGTGGTGAGTTGAAAAACTGTTAGTCAATGCTATATTTGCTGATTTGAGTTCATATTCATTTCCATCTGCATCTTTAGCGTCATTTCCCTCGCGTCCTGGGAGAATCTCAAGTCCAGTGATGAGAAGGATTTGTAAAAGTTTTCCACCATTGTCTTGAAAAATATCATTTATGCCATATACATTTGCCAATTCTTGATAGCGTCGTAGGTATGGAAAAAGCTCATCAAAGATTTTTTTGTCAGAATGGGGTTTCATTTGGAATCCCCTTTTACCAAATCACTGACTTCACAATTGAGAGCTTTTGGCAAACGTTCCATATTATCAATTGATATGTTTCGTTCGCCCCGTTCAACAGAGCCAACATACGTACGATGCAAACCTGCCAAGCCAGCAAGTATTTCTTGTGAAAGACCTTTCTCAAGCCTGACTTTACGTAGATTTTTAGCAAATGTTTGTCTTGATGATGTTTTTTGCGGTATCATAGGAACAGGATACTGAATTGATGACTATAAATCTACAGACTATAAGTAGCGGAAATTATGCATTATAAGAATTTTAACTCTCCTATTCTCCCGACCTACTCTACAAACTTTGGAGAGGCCTATTGTGGAGATTCATTAGAATTACTCAAGTTATTGCCAAATGCAAGTATTGATTTGGTAATGACCAGTCCTCCTTTTGCTCTCCAAAGGCAAAAAGAATATGGCAATCATGTTGAGGACCAATATGTCGACTGGTTATTGCTGTTTACGGAAGAAATAAAACGTGTTTTGAAAGATACGGGAAGTTTTGTTATTGATTTGGGAGGTGCCTATCTAAAGAATAGACCCATACGTTCTTTATATAACTATCGCGTCTTAATTAGACTTTGTGATGAACAAGGTTGGAATTTGGCTGAGGAGTTTTTCTGGTTCAATCCGGCAAAATTGCCTTCACCTATTGAGTGGGTTAATAAAAGAAAAATTCGGGCGAAGGATGCTGTCAACACGGTTTGGTGGTTTTCAAAAACTGATTTCCCAAAGGCAAATATTTCTAATGTTTTAGTTCCTTATTCAGATAGGATGAGAAAACTTTTAAAAGATAGCGATAAGTACTATGCGCCTAAAGATAGACCATCAGGACATCAAATTAGCAAAAATTTCTCCATTGATAATGGTGGTGCAATTCCGCCTAACCTATTGCAGATTTCGAATACAGAGAGTAATTCGCAGTATCTGAGATATTGCAAAACTGCCGGTATTTCAGGCCATCCAGCGAGATTTCCTGAAAAGCTGCCAGAATTCTTTATTGAGTTTCTGACTGAGAAAAATGACGTAGTCTTGGATATTTTTGCTGGTTCTAATACTACTGGCGCAGTTGCGGAAAAGCTAGAGCGAAGATGGTTGGCTTTCGAGAAGGAACAAAAATATTTAGCAGCCTCCGTTTTTCGTTTTCTTTCGGATGAACAAGAAAATACGGCCAATTCTCTATATGCAGAATTGACTGCAAAAAACGTGGAGAGTATTCATATTTCTGTAGTTTCACAAATGCGGCTATTTGAAAAGAAAGCAGAATACTAAATTAATTTTTATAAAAGAGACGAGCCATTGGCTCGTCTCTTTTACTTTAGCAACCTTACAGTATGCAATTCGTATCTTCAATTGCTCCCTGCACCGCCGCTTGCTTCTCCGAACCATCCGCCGCCTCGCGCCCAATGCGCGCCCACTTGCTCAGGGCAGGTTCTCAAGGTCGTTCAAGTCTTTGTGTCTGCCGCTGGCTTTTTTATTGATTTTAAGATTTTCCAGGCTGATCAAGTTGACTTCCACCCCATCTACCGAGTCGACTACTCGCGATTGGTAACAATCATTAAACTCCACACTGGAGATGTGAGTTGTAATTTCAAGGCGCAATGGGGGGACACCCATTCGAATGATTTGATTTTCTTTTAGAAATAGTTCGGGGGAAAGTTCAGGCGGGTCGAAACCAAATTCTTTCAGGACAGCAACTATTTTTTCGGCATTCTGGCGATGAATGGCAATCCAAATATCCAGATCAACAGTAGCACGTGGATACCCATAATATCCAACGGCATATTCGCCGATCAGAAGATATTGAACGTTATGTGCGTTGAGTAACTTCAAAAAATCTTTGAAGTCGGGTGGTAGTGGGATCGTAGCCATAGATGATTTGCCGCATGATTTCAAGCGCTTCCAACCGCTCTATAGGTGTTTTGGAAAGCCAATATTGCTTTTCGTCAGAAGGATCGAAAAGCGAGGCGGTACTAAAAGCGGTCTTATCCATTTTAGGGAATCGGGTGATAGTCATCGTTACCTTAATGAACTGGGTTGATTATAACCCAGTAATGATGCGGGTCTGAGTGATGCCTATGGTTGGCATCCCAGGTCATCCAGCATGCCTTTAACCGCTGCCTGCTTCTCCGAACCATCCGCCGCCTCGCGCCCAATGCGCGTCCACAGGTGGCAGAGCGGTTCGCGCACATATTCGGGCGAGATCTTGTAGGCTTCTTTGGTCAATTTGCGCGCTTCCGCCCAGTCGCCGGTGTGAGCGTAAGCTTCGATAAAAACAAAGCGCTCCATCGGTCCGTTGGGGTAATCGCCGGTGGCAAAGGCCCGCTCGCCGAGCCGGACGGCTTCGGCCCAATCACCCTGCTGGCGGGCCAGGTCGGCTTTTTCGAAGTAGTAGCACCAGCCGTGGGATAACTCAGGGCTGTAGAGTTGTTCAGGCAGTGTCACGGGATTCTGCGTCTGGATCAAAGCCGGTTTCGATAAAAAGGCCGCATCGCGCAGCAGTGGGGGGATGAGTTTGTTATCGGCGTCGATCTCGGGGTCAAGCACGCGCAGACAGGCGGGCGGTTCGAAGTTAAGTACGACCACCCTGGATGTGTTGCCGTAGTAGGTTGTGGACAGGTAATACTGTTTGAAGGCAACATCCGGTTTCAGGCCTATGCCCAAGGCGCGCCCAGGCTGGGTGCGCACGGAGGCGAAGTACAGGATATAGTCCATTTTGCCGGGCGGAGAGTAGATCCAGTTTAGCGGGCCGGAGAGCGAGTTGTCGCTGTAAAAGGTGACCGGCAGGTCGTTGGAGAGCAGCGTCGTGCCTGGCGTGATCGACGGCATACGCCAGGACATCTGCCAGAACAGGTTCTTCTGCATGGCCCAGTCACGCCGGTACGCATTGGCCAGCTCGAACTGTTTGCCTGCCGAGAATCCGATCAGCAGGGCGAGGATCACAATTTGGACTTTAGGCCAGCGCGCCAGCAAGCCAACCAGCCCGGCGACGACCAGGCTGGCGGCCAGCATGAACGAAATATTGAAGCGGTCGCTCGAGAAGATCAATCCCGGCTGGATGCCGACCAGCCAGAACGAGCCGCCCGCCACCAGCCAGATGCCCAACCCGATCAGGATGGCGGGGAGGGCCCACTCGCGGTCGTTGTGTTCGGTAGACGCAAATTTGAAGAGATAGAACCCGGCCAGCAAGCCCACGGCCAGGGTCAGGACCAGCGTCGCGATGGCGGTATACAGGCCCAAATCGGTGAAGTCCGGGATGGCAAAAGCGGAGGCCCAGGCAGCGGGAATGCTCGTCCACAAAGCCTGAACCACGTTCTGCAGCAGAGTCCACAGCCCCATGAGCGGGTTTTCGCGGATATTCTGCAGCGTCACGTAGCTGTAGCTGGCGTTCTGATTCTTGAAGAAAAAGGCGCGCCACAGGCTGATGCCGAGCAGCACGGCGAAGTAGGGGATAAAACGCAACGCGGCGCGGCGGACCCCCCTTGCGTCCCCCCATTTTGAACCCCAAAATGGGGGGAATGAGGGGGGTGGTGAGCCTTCCAGGATGTACCAGAAGAGCAGCGGGCGGGCTAGCTCGACGAAGTAGAAATATTCCATCGTCAGAAGGTTGATGAAGGAGAAAACCAGCGCAGCGATCGTAAGCGGAATTTGATATTTCAGGCTGCGGATGGCGCGCAGGGAGAGATACACTGAGAGCAGGTAGCAGTTCAGGATAATGTAAAAGTGGGTGTACATCATGGCAATGAACTGCTCACCGAAGCCGGGGTAGACCAGGAAGAGCAGGCTGGTCCATAAAGCAACACGCGGGTGTTTCGGCCATATTTCACCTACGACGGCCCAGACCAATACTGCAGTAACCCAGCGCAACACGAGCGCGATGACCTGCCAACGCCACGGTTCCGGACCCACGAGTGGCAGCGTCAGTTGGTAGAGCAGGCCCCAGAACGGGCGGCTGGTGGAGAAGAGCTGCGTCAGCGCGGCGGAACCCAGTTTGACGGAGGTCCAGTACCAGGGGAACTCGTCCCAGTAGAAGCCGAGCTGGTTGAAGAGCAGGCCATAGGTGAAGATGGCGACGGCAAGCAGCAGCCACGGGACGGAGCGGGGGGGGAATTCGAGAGAGGCGAGTTTTTTCATGGATGTGAGAGAATAGAGAGAAGACTAGAAGACTAATTCCATGCGATGGCGTTCGAAGCGGCCTTCTGTAAACGTTTTGGTGATCTGGAAACCGGTCTTTGTATAGAGCGCCAGGGCGCCGGGGTTATCGGTCTCGACACTCAGCACAATACTGCGGTACCCAGCAGCGTGGCTGGCCTCGATGAAGGCGGCCAGCAGCTTCTTGCCCAATCCTTGTCCGCGCGTGGAGGGGGCGACGGCGATGTAGGTCAGTTCGATTTGGCCGGGTTGAAGGATGTTGGCGTCAGAGGCAGAAAGCACAGATTGGGTAAGTTGGATGAGGACGCCAGGACGAGTAAAGGCCAGCCTCAGCATCTGGCCGGCGAACCAGGGGAACGGCCGGCGCAGGCGGGCGTTGATCTGGTCAGGATGCGGGGAGCCGACGGCCCAGCCGAGCATTTCACTATTGGGTGTGATGGCGCAAAAGCCTATTATGGTTGAGTCACACTGGCAGACTTCGTAATAACGCTGCACGACCGGCAGACCCAGTTCCGAGAGCAGCGTATGCATGACGGATTGGTGCAGGGATGCCAGGCTCTCGAGGCCGGATGAATCGAGTTGGGAGAGGGAAGTGAGGGTGAAGTCCATGTTATTAAACACAAAGGGCACCAAGGAAGTTCGATTGAGAGGAAAGACAAAGGTTTTCCTTCGTGTCCTTCGCCCGCCACCTGCCCCACGCAGTTCGTGGGGTGTGCGGGGCGGGCCAGGGTGGTTAAAGCTCCACTACGCCAGTCCGCGGATCAGGAAAGGCCCCAGCGGGCGCACCACAAAGGATGGCAGGCGTTTCCATGCAGCGATGGCGAAACGGAAGCGCGGGCTTTTCTGATTAATATGCGGCAGTTCCCCGCCGGGTTGCAGCGCATACCAGTACGCCAGAAGCTGCCGGCGCGGTTTCCACTTCATCTTGAACGTTTCATTGCCGGAGCCGATCAGGCTGCGTCCCATGTCGAAGACCTGGGAGCCCTTCTCGCAATAATGTTCGATGACTTTCCAGTACAGGAATTCCCCGGCGTAATTGGAGCGGTAGCGGCGCAGAATGTTGGCGTGCAGGTTGGTGATGACACCCCCATGGGCGATAAAGACGCCTGCACCGGCAATCTTTGCCTTGGGGCCATACAGCACCACGAATTCGAGCGCCTCGCCCAACGATTCAGCCATTGTCTTTAGATAAGCCTTGCTGTGGTACGGTGAGCCGAGTTCGTGCATCGAACGCGCTAGGCCCTCGTAGGCATCGTCGAGCAGGTCGAGATGCCCGAACTTCACGGCAAAACCCCTTTTCAACGACTTGCGAATGTGGTTGCGGTGGTCGGAGCTATACGAGCCGAGCAGCGTCCCGGGGTCGGGGGACAGATCGGCCAGGAAGGTGGCGTAGACCGGGTCCTGCACCCAGCCCTCGGGCGGCGTCTCTTCCCCGGCGTCAAAGCGGATGTTGACGTATTCCACGCCCAACTCGTCTCCCAACTGCCGGGCGCCAGCCAGGAGCGCGTCTCGCGCTTCAGGTGTGGAGAAAGCAAACCCGCCATAGGAGCCGAAAGGAGCCGTGGTCAGGTAGTGCCCAAATAGGGGATGTTTGAACTCGACCAGTGCCAGGATGCCGTTCACGCCGCTTTCCTGTTCGGTCTCGAGTCGATGGACGGGGCAGCCGTAGATGCGCCGCGCGATGGACGTCCATACATCCAGCACGGTGAAAGTCGCCGGGCGGATCAATTCGTCCGGCCAGTTAATCGATTCATCCGGTAACAGCAGGCGCACGCGCAGGTCAGACATGGGCGGTCTCCTGCAGGGCCAGAATCTCGTCCAGATAAGTGGCCAGCGGCGAGACGGGGAAGGTGCACAGAAGTTTTTTCAGGAAGTTGGATTTATCCAGGGTAAAGGGAAAGAGCAGCGGGTGCGCAACCACGTCGCGCCACAGGCGGCGCAGGAAGGCTGCCGGGCGCACCAACTCATAAGGATGCAGGATGATGACGGGACTGTGTCCGGCTTTGAGTTCGTTTTCGAGGATGCGCAGGATGCTGTCGCTGAACAGACCGATCATGAAGCTGGAACCGTAGGGTACTTCGCCGCCGAGCAGCAGGCCGGTGGAAAACTCGCGCGGGCCGGTGAGCAATGTTTCACGCCTGCCTGCCAGTTGCAGCGTGCTGACCGGCAGTTCCCACATGCCGCCTTTTTCGACCAGGATGCCGGCCGGGGCGTAAATGGATGAACTATAACGGAAACCGGAGCGTTCCAGCAGCGGGTAAGCCGCCTCGCTGATGCCCACCATCGGGGCGCGATAGCCGCGCACACCGTATTGGCGGCGCCAGTTCTCCGAGGCACAGATGTCCTGCTCGAGTTCGGCAGTGTTCACGAGCGGACGGTGAATCTGGCAGTGCAACCCGAGTTCGTGTCCCGCGCTGACAATTTTCTGTGGTACTTCGGGATGCCAGTCGGCGATTTCGCCGACGAGATAAAAGCTGGCCTTCGCATTGCCGAGCATTTCGAGGATCGGGTCGAGCGCCTGTGCGGTAAAGCCCCCGTCCAGTTCGCGGCGCTCTTGCGCACCGGCAAGCGAATCGTAGCGCCGGGTGAGGGCGAACCAGGGTTCGTAATCGATACTGAGCAAAACGCGTGGAGAAGGAAGCATAAGCGGCTGAATTATAGCTGTTAGTCGGTTAGTCTACTAGCCTTCTTTGTCGATTTGTCTTCTCGTCTTACTGCCGTCGGTGAAATGGACTGGCGACTAGGAGACTAGAAGACGAGTAGACTAGTCTGGCAAAATCCATGTGCCGGTTTCCCCCTTGAGCGCGCGCCCAATATTTTCCGGATTGGTGATCAGCGCCCGCTGGCCGCCTTTTTCGAGATACCAGATCACCGCCTGGACCTTGGGCGCCATCGAGCCTTTGGCGAAGTGTGTGCCCTCGGCCAGGTAGCTCTTCACTTCGGAAAGCGTGATCTTGTCGAGCCAGCGCTGGTCCGGTTTGCCGAAGTTCAGCGCTACTTTCTCCACAGCTGTGGAAATGATAAAGAGATCGGCCTTGATCGACTGCGCCAGCAGGCTGCTGGCATAGTCTTTATCGACGACGGCCGCAATGCCGCGGTAATTCCCGTCGCCCGGGTCGATGACCGGGATGCCGCCCCCGCCCACGGTGATGGTGACGATACCCTTACCGAGCAGCGTTTCGACGGTTTCCAGTTCGACGATTTCCCTGGGCAGGGGCGAAGCGACGACCCGTCTCCACCCGCGGCCGGCATCCTCGACGACGGTCCAGCCCTGTTCCTGCTGACGGCGCTGCGCTTCCGCCTCGTCCATGAAGCCGCCGATCGGCTTGCCTGGATTCTGGAAGGCGGGGTCGTCCTTGTCGACCAGCGTCTGGGTGATGACAGTGACCACTTTCTTCTTGACCCCGCGCTGGTAGAGGATGTTCTGCAGGTTCTGCTGCAGGGCATAGCCGATGGCGCCCTGGCTGTCCGCGCCACATACATCCAACGGGATTTCATGCATGCCCTCATATTTATGGGCAATTTCGGAACGGCGCAAGATGAACCCTACCTGCGGGCCATTGCCGTGACCGATGGCTACTTCCCAGCCTTGCCCGATCAGGTCGGCGATGTGGTAGCAGGTTTCTTTTGCGGCCTGATACTGGTCTTCGACGGTCCTGTGGGCCTCGTCTTTGATGAGCGAGTTGCCGCCGATGGCGATGACGGCGAGTTGCTTGTGGGACATGGGACCTCCTTACAGAGCAAGTGAAGAAAAGTAACGAGAAATGAGAAACGAGTAGGAGCAACGAGAAATGGCTTCTTCGCCGCATTTCTCGTTACTCGTTGCTCATCACTTGTTTCTCTCTAACTCAAGGTCAACGCCATCACCGCCTTCTGCGCATGTAACCGGTTTTCCGCTTCGTCATAGACCACCGAATGCGGGCCGTCGATCACCTCGTCGGCCACTTCCAAGCCGCGGTCGGCGGGCAGGCAGTGCATGTAAATGCTGTCTTCTTTGGTCAAATCCATCCGGCGCCGGTCGGTGGTCCAGGATTTGTATTGATCGATCAGTGCCTTGCCTTCTTCTTTGCCGGTCGTCGTCAGCAGCGGTCCCCAGGACTTGGGATAGACCACATCGGCATCCTTGAAGGCCTCGTCCATATCGTCGGTCACATCGAAGCCGACGTGATGTTTTTTGGCATTCTCACGGGCTTGCTCCATGATCTCGGGCATCAGCTTGAACTCCGGAGGATGGGCCAGCACCACGTCGCAGCCGAAGCGTGTCATCTGCAGAATGAGCGACTGCGGCACGGAAATGGGCTTGCTATAGGAAGCGGCATAAGCCCACGAAACAACCACCTTCCTATGGCGCAGGTCGCGGCCCTTCTTTTCCATGATCGTCATTAAATCTGCCAGGCACTGAAAGGGGTGGTAGACGTCACACTGCATGTTGAGCACTGGCGCGCGGCTGGCTCTGGCTACGTCGTTCAGGTACCCGTTGCCGAACTGCCAGTCGCACTGGCGAATGGCGATACCGTCGAAATAGCGCCCGAAGATCTCGCCGATCTCCTTGGCGGTATCGCCGTGCGAGATCTGCGTGGTCTCGCTGTCGATGAAGGCCGCGTGCCCGCCGAGCTGGGCCATGCCGGCTTCGAACGATCCGCGCGTGCGCGTGGATGTGAAGAAAAACAACATGGCGAGTGTCTTGTCACGCAGCAGCGCATGGGGTTCGCCCAGGGCGCGCTTGCGCTTGAGGTCCCAGGCGACGTCCAAGACCGTTTCGACTTCCTCTTTCGAGAAGTCCAGGTCGCTGATGAAGTCGCGGCCTCTGAAATTTGTTTGCATAGGTTTTGTCTCCTTGTCTCTAGTCTTCTTGTCGACTAGTCTTTACGCAAATAGGTTATTAGGCCATTGATAAGTTTTTGACGTCCAGCGCGAGAGCATAGGCTATCTTTAGTTCATCCAGTGTGATGTACTGGCAGTCGAGCGCAAGATATAGCTCAGATTGCACTTCACTCGCGGACCTGCGTGCCATTTTGAGAAAGCGGACAAATTCCGGATCAGAGCCGGAATCGAAGCCTTCAGCGATGTTGTGCATCACCGAGCCACTGGCTCGTTGAATTTGGTCGCGCAGGCCGAAGTCACGCGCAAAACTTTCTTTTCTGGTTAGTTCGTAAATGGTACCGGCCAGCTTGCGAGCTTTTTGCCATGATTCAAGATCTTCAAAATTCTTTATCGTAGCCATTATATTTCCTATCTTCCAACCTGTTTGTCAGGCCAGGACCAGCAGACCAGCAGACCAGGAGACTAGAAGACTAGAAGACTAAATGCGGATAATTTCCGCATTCACAAATTTCCCATCTTCCCAGAACAGGCGCACGCCTTCACAGTATTCCACATAATGGCCCCAAGCGGCGTGGTCGGCTTCCGGCAGGCAGGCCACTGCCCCGATTTCCACCACACCGCCATGGCTGACGACCAACGCGGCGCCCGCCTTGGGCAACGACTCCGCCAGCCGGGTAAAAAACTCCCTCAGGCGCTGGGCATAGCGTGCCGGCGCGCCGCCGCGACGGACGGGGGCTGTATACTCGCTGAAATCTGCAGGCCAGGGGATCTCCGCTTCCACGGCATCCCCGTATGTGTTGAGCAGTTCCACCTGTTCGTCCACTTCAAAACCCATGGCAACGGCGGTTTGATAGGCACGCGGCATGGTGCTGGTGACGACGTATTGGAACGGCCCGGTCTCGGCGCCGGTCATGCGTGCCAGGGCCAGGCCCGGTTCCGACAGATCCTGGCTGGATCTGTCGCGGATGCTGTGGCGGCGAACCTCGATGGTTTTCATTGCCCGGTAAAAGGCTGGAGGGTGATTTTGCCGGCTTCCAGATCGGAGCGGATCCGCTCGAACTTTGCCTTGATTTCGGCGGAGACCAGGCTGTCTGAAAGCGCAGCCAGCCCGATGCCGCCGGATTTGTAATCGAGCATGATCGTGCCGGGCTGCAGCTTGCCTTGTGTGAACTGCTGGATGACAGTGAATACCGCGTCGTCCATGTTCTTGGTGCGGCTGGTGACCACGACGCTGGGGGCGAGCCAGCGCTGGTCGGAACCGGTGGTGATGATCGGTTTCCCGGCGGCTTTGGCCGCATCGATCGCGCCCAACCCAGAGCCGCCCGCCGCGGCGTAGACGATCTCATCACCGCCGGCGTACATATCTCCGGTTAACTGCCTGGCGACGTCCGGCTTGGCAAAACCGCTGAAATCGTCCTTGCCGCCGATCAACTGAGAATCGACCTGGGCTTGCGGGTTGACGTATGCCACACCCTGTTTGAAACCGAATTCGATGCGGCGGATGACCAGCACATCCGCGCCGCCCAGGTAACCGATCTTGCCGTTCGGGCTGAGCAGCGCGGCCAGTGCCCCGGCCAGGAAATCACCTTCCAGTTCGCTGAACGTGACCGAGGTGACGTTTGCGCCCTGGGCAGTCGTATCGATAATGACAAAATTGAGCTTGGAATATTCTGCCGCGGCAGCCGTGACGGCTTTGGCATTTTCCGAGCCGAGAGCAATAATCGGGTTGTAGCCTTCTTTGGCTGCCTGGCGGATTGCACCCAACTCGGCGTCGCCATCCTGGTAATTGAAGGTCTTCGTCTCAGCGCCCAGTTCGCTGGCGGCTTTCTGCAGACCGATGTTGGCGCTGTCATTGAAGGCCTTGTCGCCCAGCCCGCCGCGGGCGAGCATCAGCGCAACTTTCGGTTTGGAGACGGCAGCGCCACAGGCAGACAGGATCAATGCGAGTGCCAGTAATATTGCAAAAAGTGGAAACAGTTTCTTGTTCATTCTGTGATGGCTCCTTGTTTTTTATTTGATAAGAGAGGGTAGCACTGCATAAAATTCGGTCGCTTTGACCATGTCTTCCAACGAGACACTGTCGCGCACGGTGTGCGCGGTCTCCTCGTCGCCCGGGCCGAATCCGATGGAGGGGATGCCTGCTTTGCCGGCCCAGTAAATTCCGTTGGTCGAGAAATTCCATTTGCCGCTGGGCGCATCGGGCAGGCCGATTTCCCGACGGGCCTGCTGGCCTGCCTGCACCAACGCATGATCATCCTCCAGCGTCCAGGCCGGGAAATACTTATCGACCGGGAAGGCGAAGCCGGTGTAGGATGGCTCGTCGTAAAACAACTCCTCCAACTTGACGCTTTCGCGCAACTCGCGCGGGATCAGCGCCTCGACCTGTGCCCGAACTGCTTCCTTGGTCTCGCCAAAGGTCATGCGCCGGTCGATGAAAATGACGGCTTCGTCTGGTACTGCGTTGATCGAAGGCGTCTGCACGTGCATGTCGCTGACGGTGATCTTGCCGTGGCCCAGGAAGGGATGGTCGCCGAGCTGCGGCTCCAGATCGCGGATGCCGGCGATTACCGGCAGCAGTTTGTAGATGGCATTGTCGCCCAGGTGGTTCGACGCGGCGTGCGCCGATTTTCCCTTGGCGGTGATCTTCATTTCCAGGCGACCCTTGTGCCCGCGATAGACGTTCATCTTCGTCGGCTCGCCGATTACAACGAAATCTGGTTTGATCTTTGGGTCGACCTCCACAAAGGAATTTGGCGCGATGCCATCGCACCACTCCTCCATGTTGCCGAAGTAGTAGGCCGTCCAGCCGGCGAGCAGGCCCAAGTCACGCGCGATCGCCAGGCCGTAAATCATCCCTGGCGTCGAAGCTTTTTCGTCACAGGCGCCACGCGCATATAGCACCCCGTCCTCCACCTTGCCCTGAAAAGGGTCCCAGCCCCAACCGGCTGGGTCGCCAACGCCGACCGTGTCGATGTGTGAGTCGTAGACAATGGTCCTTTCCGTCCTGAGTTCCGTCGAAGGACCGATACGGCCAAGGATATTGCCCATTTTATCGAAGCGCACTTCGTCGTAGCCGAGTTTACGCATCTCGGCGGCGACGCGCTCCCCGACCGGGCCGATCTGCGAGTCCATGCTGGGGATGGCGCAGATCTCGCGCATGAATTGGATGATGTCGGCTTTGTGTTGGCTTACTTTTGTTTGGATTTGCTGAACCTTCACAGTAACCTCGAAATCTGTTGCGGAGACATTGAGACTCGGAGAATTCTTTACCTTATTTCTGTGTTGCCAATGGGCTTTGTGGCGTGAGAATAAACTGCTTAATACCATCTTTGACCAGACGAGAATTGAAGTTAATCAGCAGACCAACGCGTTTCCCTGTAATCTTTAGATAAGTGAGCACCTGGGCTTCGAAGACCGGGTCGTAGCGCTCAACACTTTTGACTTCAACAACAACCAGGTCGTTCACAGGCACATCCAGGCGGTGTTCGCCAATAGGTCTTCCTTTTGTAAGTAAATTGAAAATTTAGAGTCATGCACCTGCGCACCTCCAGAAATTGAAAAAAAGCTCCGTTTCTCCGTGTGTCCGCGGCCACCTATGCGCCCCCGCCGACGCGCCTGACGATATGGAACTTGAAATATCCGGGCAGGAAATAGCTGAAGGAATAATCGATCACTTTGGATGCCGTGGTGTATAACTTTGCGGTGAACTGCAACAGCACATCTCCACGCTGAATCTCGAGCATTTTGGCGACGTCCGCGCTGGCGCCGCTGGCGCTGATGGCTGCCCGGCTGACCGTCAGCGGGTCGCCGCGCTGCAGCAGGAAATCGAGCATCGAGCCGTTGAATTTTCCATTCAACTCTTCGGCGCGCAGGGTCTCCTCGGAAAGTGTATCGATCAGATAAGCAACCGGGCGCGAATCTCCCAAAGGGACATTGGGACGGTGTGCTTGCATGATGCGGCTGATGCGCACAAGCGAGCTCCCAACCGGCACATCCAGGGCGGCGGCATGCTCCTCATCGGCAGGAGTGCGCTGGATGATGGCCTCACCCATGCTGATGGCCAGGCCCATGCGCTGGGCGATGGTCTCCAGGCTTTCGAGCACTTCCAGGCCGCTCTCGATCACCGGTACCAGGCCGACCACGAAAGTCCCCGAGCCCTGGCGGCGGCGGATCAATCCCTGCGCTTCGAACATACGCATAGCTTCGCGCAGGGTGGCGCGGGAAACGCCGAGTTGTTTGGCCAACTCGGGCTCGGACGGTAAGCGGCAACCGGCGGGTGATTTGGTGATCAGGTCGGCGAGATCGGCTTGCAAACGCTGGAACGGGAAATGGGGCATGTGTTTACTCCTGGATTGGCGATAAATTTTTGATAAGGGTAAGGGCAAATTTCAATATTGAGAAACCGTAAATGAGTAAGCGCGATAACTCGTTTGTTTTTATTCGACCACCGGAATGAATGCGAATTTCGTCACATCCACAAGACCTTTATCTGAAATTCTCAGTTCTGGGATGACAACCAGGGCCAGCAGCGAGAGTTGCATGTTGGGGTTGTTCAGGTTGCAGCCGCAAGCCTTGAAGCCTGCCAGCACACTGGCGGCCTCGCGGGCCACGGCCCCGGCCGGTTCGTTGGACATCAGCCCGGCGATCGGCAGCCGTACTTCGCCGATCAGCTTACCGTCCTTGACGACCACTTGACCGCCGCCCGTTTCGGCCAGCCGGTTGGCAGCCAGTGCCATGCAGGCTTCGTCCGTACCGACCACAATCATGTGATGACTGTCGTGGGCTACAGTCGAAGCAATGGCGCAGGGTTCGTTCAGCCCAAAGCCGCTCACCAGGCCCATGGTTACTTCACCGGTGGCATTGTGACGTTCCACCAGAGCGATCTTGGCAACATCACTCTCATCCCCAGCCTTCTCTCCTTTCAGGGGGAGGGCTGCACGGACTTCACCCTCTACCACGGGGAGTTCCATCCGCAGGTGACGGGTGGGGGCCTGGTTCTCGATCACGCCGATTACATTACACGTCACTCGTTTCTTTTTACTTGTTACTGGTAACCTGAAATCATCCTCCGCCAATACGTGACCGAGCCTGACGCTCTCCGTGGCCCAGGCCGGGTAGGCGTAGGCTGGCAGGTCCACAAGCAACTGCTCATCACGCGCGACTACCATGCCCCTGGCGATCACAGCCTGGGCATGGAAATCGGTCAAATCATCTACCATGAGAATATCGGCCCAGCGCCCGGGAGCGATCTGGCCAATCTCGCGGCTCAGGCCGAAATGCTCGGCAGTGTTGAGCGTGGCCATCTGGATGGCCAGCATGGGCTTGAGCCCCTCGCCGATGGCGTGACGCAGCACGCGGTCCATGTGGCCGTCGCTCGCGAGCGTTTCGGCGTGCGAGTCGTCGGTGCACAACAGAAAATGGCGCGGGTCGAGACCCTTTTCGGTGATGGCCTTGAGCTGCGCCGCCACGTCGAACCAGGCCGAACCGTAGCGCAGCATGGGCTTCATGCCCTGGCGGGCGCGCGCAATGGCGTCCTCCAGGCGCGTGCCTTCGTGGTCATCCTCGGGGCCGCCGGCCACGTATCCGTGGAAGGGCAGGCCCAGGTCAGGTGTGGGATAGTGCCCGCCGATCACCTTGCCGGCCTGTCGCGTGGCGCTCATTTCGGCGTGCATCTTGTTATCCGCGTTGAACACCCCCGGGAAGTTCATCATCTCGCCCAGGCCGATAATCCCCGGCCAGGTCATGGCCTCGGCCACATCCTCGGGACCGATGGAAGCGCCTGGCGTTTCCATCCCGGGCGCGGAGGGTACACAGGAGGGCATCTGCACCCAGACGTGGATGGGCTGCACGGCGGCCTCGTCGACCATCAGTTTGACGCCTTTCAATCCGAACACGTTGGCGATTTCGTGCGGGTCGATGAACATGCCGGTCGTGCCGTGTGAGGCCACGGCGCGTACGAACTCAGTTACCGTAACCATACCCGATTCGACGTGCATGTGTGCGTCCAGCAGGCCGGGCACCAAGTAGCGCCCGTCGGCGTCGAGCACCTCGGTACGCGTACCAATGGCATGATCGGCATTCTCACCCACGTAGGCAATGTGCCCGTCGACGATGGCGATATCGGTGTGCGGGATGATCTCGCCGCTCTGGACGCAGATCCACTGTCCATTTTTGATGACCAGTTCGGCCGGGATGCGCCCCATGGCGGTGTTGGCCAGGGTTTGACTAAGCATGCTTTTCTCCTGAACAGAGCAAATGGAACGCGGACATCATGTCCACAGTGTAGCTACGCAGGTCCGTTTTGGGCTATCCATGATAACTTCCTTTCACCAGCGGCATATCTACCGACAAAGGCTTGAGATGTGCATCCACGCTGGTAACAAACTCCAGCACTGAGGCATGGTTGTGCTCCAGTGGTTGGACCGCATCCACAAACAAGGCCGTACCCTGTTCCCACTGGCGGAAATGTTCGCGCTGGCGCTTGACGTGTTCCCAGGTGGCGACTGCGTCATTTCGAAGCTTATCAAAACGGCCTGTCAATCGCTGCTCCCAAAGCGCATCACCCGAGACAAAGCAATATACCGGCCGAAAGGCGGCATGATACTGGCGGGCCAGTTCCTGGGCGTGCAGGCGGTCGGCGCCCATGAAGACCGAGTCGACAACCACACTCAGGCTGAGTTCCAATTGCGCTTCAGCCAGGGTCAGGAGCGACAGGATTTTCTCGTCCCAGAAGTGGATATCGGCACCCGCAGGGACTTCAACGGCCACGTCGTCGATACGCAGCAAAGGCCAGCGTAATTCGCGCGCCAACTCATTGGCGAGCGTGCTCTTGCCTGTGCCGGGCAGCCCGGAGAAGATCACCAGGGTGGGCAGCATTTTTATTGTGTTAAGACAGTAACCACCAAAAAAGCCATGATGATTGTGAGCGGAGCCAGCAGCACTGCGGCCAGCACTTTCTTCTCACGCAGCAACGCCCAGGCTGCGCAGAACTGGAAAAGCGGCAGCAGGATCGCCGGTGTGCTGAGCAGCGGGTAGCCGCTCAGCACCCACGAGAATGGGACGGATAGTGCACCGGCAATGACCAGCAGCCAGGGCCTGCGCAGCAGCAGCGCGGCGATGGAAAGAAGTAAAGAGGTGATGATTGCTGGCCAGCCAAAGATGAGTTGGATGAGTAGTGTTTCGGACATCTTATCCTTCCATGAAGTGATTCCCGGACGGGAACGCTATCCTTCGAGCAGCCTCTTGGCGGCTTTGTTGTGTTTCTCGACCAGTTTGCCAACATCCAGCGTGACCAGGTCGCCATCCCTGACGACGAACTTCCCGCCGACGACGGTGTAATCCACCTGTCCGGGCTGACAGAAGACGACAGCGGCTACCGGGTCGTGCAGCGTGCCGGCGTACTCGAGCCGGTTCAGGTTGATGGCAAAAAAATCCGCGCATTTGCCGGGCTCCAGCGAGCCGATGTCGCTGCGGCCCAATACGTCTGCGCCGCCACGCGTGCCGAGATGCAGGGCGTCGCGGGCGGTCATGAGCCTCTCCGTAACCGGTATTTCTCCCTGACCCCTAACCCCTCTACCCTGAAGGGCACGTGTCCCGCTGGGAGAGGGGGACTCTGAAAGGGAGAAACCTTCGATCCCGGCTTTTAGGCGTGCGAGCAGCATGGCCTGGCGGACTTCGGCCAGCAGGTGTGAACCGTCGTTGCTGGCAGAACCATCCACTCCCAAACCGACTTTGACGCCAGCTTGCAACATATCCAGGATGGGCGGGATGCCGGAGGCCAGGCGCATGTTGGAGGTAGGGCAGTATGCCACACCGCAGTCGTGTTGCGCCAAGACCACGATCTCGTCCCGGCTGACATGCACTGAGTGGGCGAACCATACATCTGTACCGACCCAGCCCAGCGATTCCATATAGGCCACCGGGCGATGACCGAACTTCTCAAGGCAGAAAGCCTGCTCGTCCTCGGTTTCCGCAAGGTGCGTGTGCAGATGCACGCCGTATTGACGGGCCATTTTCGCGGACTGTATCATCAGTTCGCCGGTGACGCTGAAGGGTGAGCAGGGCGCCAGCACGATGTGAATCATCGAGCCGGGTTTTGCGTCGTGATAGTACTCGATCAGGCGCCGGCTGTCAGCCAGGATATGCTCTTCGCTATCGACGACCGAGTCCGGGGGCAGCCCGCCGCGAGATTCACCCAGAGACATCGAGCCGCGCGAGGCATGCAGACGCAACCCGGTTTCACTTGCCGCTTCGATCTCGTCATCCAGCCTGGAACCGTTGGGGAACAGGTACAGGTGGTCAGATGCGGTGGTACAGCCAGAGAGGGCCAATTCGGCCAGAGCGGTCTGTGTGGAGGTGAAGATGTCGCCGGGGGTCAGGCGTTCCCAGATCGGATAGAGCGCCTTGAGCCAGTTGAATAAATTCACGTTCTGCGCGGCGGGCACGGCGCGCGTAAGTGTCTGGTAGAAGTGGTGGTGCGTGTTGACCAAACCGGGCAGCAGGATGTACCCGCGCAGGTCGAGCACTTCGTCCGCATCCTGTGGCAAATCGGCAGTGGCCCCGACCTGCTCGATGAAGCTCTCACGCACAAAAAGACCACCGTCGGGAAGCTCCCGCTGGTGGTCATCCATGGTGACGAGGTAGGCGTTCTTGACAAGCAGGGTGGGCATGCGGGTCCGATCGGTTACACTGGTTGGGGGTAGTTGTCTGACAATCGCTAGTGTAGCAGAAAGATGTAGACAAGTCAATTGGGTAGGAGCAGGAAGTCAAAGCTTTCTTAAGATCAGTTTTCGCTTGCCGTCCCAGCTACGTGGATATTGCCAGAACCTTCGACTTTATAAAGTCGCGAGTGGGGAGTGCATATTAATTTCAAGTCCTTTCAAAAGCCTTACAATTACTTGCGGAGGGATGAGATAACATTCATAATATGATATAAATATTATAACTTTGAGGTGAGAGATGATTGCGACAATTGTAACCACAACGACTGTATCCACAGTCACTGTCTACACTCTGGCCGGATCACTGGCTTTGATTGGTATCCTTGCAATGGCTGCACTGTTGATTTCAAAGGATGTAACCGCTACAGCAAGCGGCGAGCGCGCCAAACGAATTAATAAGGCGCTCAACATTGCACTTATTCCTTTGCTGATTGTATTCATCGTAGTAGTGGCTTCGAAAGTAGCCGGGATCGTACACTAAAACCTCCAGCCGTATCTTTTCCAAACGCAGACCCCTCCCTTTTAGGGAGGGGTCTGCGTTTAAGCGCTCGGTGTATCTGTTATGGTTGGGAGAGGTGTATCCGTAGGGACCGGAAGAGTTGGCGTATCCGTATCCGTGCCTGTCGGAGGCAGTGGAGTATCGGTTGGGGTGAATGGGATGGGCGTATCAGTATCCATCACGGATGTTGATGAGGGGATGGGGGTCTCAGTCGTGAAGAAAGGCGTGCTGGTTGGCACAGAAGGAACATACAAGCTTTGGCCGGAATGGATGACGGTACTCGTTAGACAGTTGGCATTCTGCAATTGTGATACCGTAATGCGAAACATCAGACTGATGCCGTAGAGTGTATCTCCTGAGCGCACAATGTAAACTACCCAGCCTTGCGGTATAACGCAGCTCAGGGTTGGTGCTCCCGTCCCTACCGGGGGAGGTGAAGGGGTTATTGTTGGTGTGAGCGTAGTTACGGCCGCAGAGGGCGAAAGCACGGAAGGAATGGTTTGAGATATCTGAGGGCTAGAAGTCGGCGTAACGAATAGAATCAGAGCCGGGGTCTGCTGTAGTAAGGGGATGCTGGTCGCCGGTAAAATCAAAAGTTCGTGCGGCGGCCGAGAGGGCTGTGATGAGAAAAATCCGCCAACAACAATAAATGGATAGACCAGATACATCGAGATATTTGTAAAGCCGTGCGCCAGCGAAACACCTAGCAGAGAACGCGTGCGTTGGACAAGGTAACCGAAAAGCAATCCTACTCCAAATACAAAGAGAACATCCAGGATTGACAGATAGCCAATGTGAAGAACGGCAAACAGCACTGCGCCATACCAGATGCCAAACTTGCCCATCAACGTAGTCGAGACATCCTGGACCAGGCCACGAAAGATAACCTCTTCCAGAAAACCGGTGAAGACCATCAGCACAAATGCCGGGAAAAGGAAAGTTTCCCAACTCAGGCCTGGAATCAGCGGGCGCGAACCAAGGATTGTAAACTCAATCAGTCCCAGGACAAAACCAATCAGCGCAATGGCAAGCTGTATCGGCCAGCCTTTCCAGGTCAGTCCCATGCGCTGCCAGGAAATGCCCGTGATCTGCGCCGCAACAAAAGTTGCTATATAAAGCAAAACGCCGATAATCAAATACCAATCTATCAACGGTAAACTCTGTAAAGGCAGCGAAATGCTCAAGATGCGGATGAGCGGTGCAAGCGCTAACGTGAGCAGCAGACGGCGCGTTTGGGTTTGCCGGGTAGTAGCTCCGTGTAGAATCAACACTACGAGAATCAGACTGTGCAACGAAAGACCCACACGCACAAAGTCCGTGCCGGAGCCAATGGTGGCAGTCAGCAATTCGGCAAGGGTAATGAGGCCAAGATAGATCAGAGCAAGTGTCATATTATGGTGATTTTACATTCAACCACAAATAAAGGCGACGGTACGTTTGGTTATCGCGCAGGAGCAAAATTTCTATCAATTGCTGATCGCCTGGAGTCGAAGCCGTGAGGTTCATGCCCAACGAAATAGACTGGCCATTGTTCAATGTGAAAGGAGCTGTCCCAGCCAGAGTCCGTCCATTTATTTGAGCTTGAATGGAATAGGTGAGGTCCTCCCCTTCATAATTTGCCACACCAATGATGAGTGTAAAAGGCTGATTTGCCACCACATTTCTGGGGTAGTTCGCAGCAATGCCATCAGGGCCGACCATGTACAACTCAGTTAACAGCTGGTCAGGTTTTGGTGTAGAAAAGCTCACAACTGTGATAACCACAGCGATAGATATCACAGCAATAAACATCACTAATAGGGAACGATTTACATTGCCCGTTGTTTGCCACCAAGGACTTAAGCCAACAGCCTCATCAGGAGCGTTTATGGGATCTTCTTTCAAACCAGAACGGCGATAAACAGTGGCAAAAGAAAATATCGCTGTAACCGAGCTTAGAAAAATAATCGATTGCCATAAGAAAATACCACCAAGCGGACCGTCCAAAACCAACCCCAAGATTGGTGTAATAGCGATACATAAACCGATTGAGATCGCAAGCCGATCAAGCCGGGCAAGGTGGCTTTGACGTGGGAAAAGTGCAGCTTGTAGGGCGTATCCGGGAACAAAAAACATGTAGAATATGCCAAGCGGGATACGCAAGAATAAAACAGCACCACCCCAGCCCATACTGCTTAAATAGAGTAGGGCCAGGAGTATCAAATTTAATAAAACGATCATCAAAATATCTTTATTTCGATACATGTTTCTCAATTATTCCAGTAAGCTAAGGTAGAGCTTTGCGGTCTGGCGTGCAGTGTTTTCCCAAGTCAAAAGGGAAGCACGACGCAAGCCGCGCTCACGCAGGTTTGCACGCAGAGAGGGATCGGCCAGCACCCGGCGTATACCATCCGCAAGGGCATCAACACTATAAGGGTTGACGAATACTCCGCTATCACCAACGACTTCAGGAAGTGAAGAGCTATTCGATACTACCACCGGTGCTCCGCAAGCCATGGCCTCGAGTGGCGGAAGGCCAAAACCTTCATAGAGCGATGGAAATACAAATAGGTCAGCGGCACTATAAAAAGTAGGGAGTTCGTCCGAAGAGACATAACCCGGGAAAATAACATGTGACTGCAATCCAAGCTCTTCAACTCGCCTGATAAGAGGGTTTTTAGACAGGCGTGGCTTACCCACCATCACAAGTGGTCGTTCCTCGCCTTCTTGACGTAAAAGAGCATATGCTTCAAGCAAACGCTCCAAGTTGCGGCGTGGCTCAAAAGAACTTACTGTAAGAATATAGCCTGGCCTCAATCCGAATCGTTCAAGAATTATCTGCGCGGAACCAGGTTCTCCTGGTGCAAAACCGCGTTGACCAATAAGGATTACATGTATCTTATTCTCCGGTACGTGGGTGAAACGAAGAATGTCATTCTTTGTGCACTGGCTATCTACGATGATTGCATCCACATGTGGCAAGATGATTGGCAACCAGAATCGGGTGATAAGGTATTCGATTAAGGTGCTCGTGCCGGGAAAAGCCAAGGCAAGCATATCATGTACAGTTACAACTGTTTTGGCCCGCCCTGCACCGAAAAGGAATGGCGCAACACCCGTAGGGTCGTGGATTAAATTAAGATGGTTATGCTCTGCAGCCTGTCTTACCATGATATTACCAAGGGTTATCAAACCTGGCAGAAGGTTACAGCCTGGCAGGGAAGCAGAAAAATACATATTTGCATGGAGCAGGTTTGGCGCGGGACCGCCAAGTAATGTGATAGGGAAACCAAGCCTGGCCAATTCAGATATCAATTCGCTGCTATAACGTCCAATGCCTGAGAGAGGGCGATCAAGCCCATAGACCAGTATGCCGGGTCGTAAAGCCGCAAAAGATATCACGCGATGTTTCCTTTGGACGCAGGCCAGCACTCTTTAATCACATTTGGGATTACTGCTAATGCAAAAATAGTTTGCCAGATTAGCCAGCTCCAGCCAATGCCATTTAATCCCAGTGGTTCGATAAGTATATAACTCAGAAACATTACTCCACCCGTGAGTGTGATGGTAAAGATATTTAATCGAAGAATCTGCTTTCTAACTCGCCAGATAGAAAGATAAATTAAATTAACCGAAACGGGCAAGATGCTAACGGCAAGAAGGCCCAACAGCAAAGATGCTTGCGAATAATACATCCCGAAAATTTCTAGTAACCAAGGCGCAAACATAACCGATATAACGATCATTGGAAGCGCGATCAAGAAGTTCGCTAACAACGCTTCTCGCAGGCGGTTGCAGCAAGGTTTGCCATCTTGTGAGGTCGGGTATCCTGAGGCGAGGGAAATTTTGGCATTAAGGTCCCTCTGGGGAATAAAAATAGATTTCTACAGGACCATTGGTATAAATCAAGCTGCCAAGGCGTAAATCAGGGGCAGGCAAGTGAAAGCGATCATTACTAATACGAACGGCGGGTGAGATGAAAAGATAGTTGTAAGGATCGCTCTGTTTATAAACAACAGGCAAGAAGTCTGGTTTTGGACCCCAGAATTGGTCCAGCCACAAACGGCCAATGCGGCCTTCGCGATCTGCCAAGAGCAGTGGAAGGTGAGGTAGAGAATCCTGGGTTACCAAGGGAATATATTGATTCAACCAACGTACGCCCATGTATTCGGCTGGTGTATAAAACAGCCAAATGTTTGACAACATTGGTTCTGAAGCACCTTTGATGACCCCCGTAATAAGAAATGTCAGTAAAAGAGTGAAGAGCAAAAAGACAATGCCACCTCTGTAAAAAGCATTCTTTGAACGTAGCCAGCCAAGCAAGCGTAGTAACGCATACGTTGATATCGGCGCAGCCACAAATACTGTGAGGGGGATCATCCGAATTTGCAGATTGTTTATTTGTCCGACTGAGCCAGTCAGATCACTGAATATCAATACGAAGTTCTGAAATGCAAAACCAGGTAACAAGATAATCAGCCAGAAGTAATCATCTATTTTGGAGGATTTCGAACCTGCTGCAGCGCCCGGGTGCATCTGTGCGACTAAATGAAGCCATCCAACTCCAGCAGTGGCCAAAAGAAAAATATCAAATATTCGCAACCAAAGCCATGAATTTGGAAGAACCCAGCTACTGTTTGCAAGATCCAATGCTCCTGTTGGGGCTTCTACAGGAGAGAAAAGAAACAAACGAATACGATCAGCCAGGTTACCAGCTACCAAGACCAGCGAACGCGCGGGGGGGTACCAGACAAAAACCATTACAAAAGTGAAAACGGTGGAGATGATTGCCACATACAAGAGCCATGCAGTGCCTGGATATTTTCGTTGCGTAAAATATGCAAGAATGTTCCATAGAAGGAACGATAAAATCAGCATCGCTGTGAACGTGGAAGCAAAGAAAACGTTGCTTGTATTCTCGGCCAGAATAAATAAGTAATAGACAACTGCCAGCGCAAGGCGCTCACGGAGCGAGTCAAACCATTTTACAGAGAGTGCCAGGACCAGCAATGCGCCAAAAATAAGAAGATAATCTAATTTTTCATGTGAACTGCGCATGGTTGTCAGAATAAAATCACCCTGAAGATTTAGCAATGTTACTGAAATAGCTGCGGCGGTAGGGTTCTTAAAAACATTCAAGTAAAAGGTGAAAGCCATCAGCGTGATGAGAATTCCAACCAGGGGCACAATCCAGTGCTGCACCTCTTGCACACTCAAACCTGTAATAAGAGAAAGTACTGTTCCATATACTTGATAGAGAAACCCCGCCGAGTAAACCCGTTGCCTTTCTGGCGCAATGACTCCACTATTGAGAACAGCCTGAATGGAAGCGGTTGTGCGAGAAGTGTCAGACTCTAACCAATAACCGCCAAAGCGTGCCAACCAGTAAAGCGTGAGCAGCACGCGGAAACCCAGCGCAAAAATCAGTGCTGGTAGATAATTCTCAGTTTTTTTATTAAGCAGGAGGCTCATCAGTCTTTTCCAGCGAACGGAGAGTTACCCAGGCGGCGCCCATCAAAACCAAGATCAATGCAGCTAATAAGAAAATGTTTTGTGGCAAATAGGACGAACTGAGAAAAAAGCTATCCACAGTTGAGTCAGATACAGAAACGTTTTGATCTAATATCTGTTGGGCTTGAAGTAACAGACCCCCAGGCTGGCTGTTATATTCGATTTGGGCAACCAGGTGATGCAGACCACCAACAACTGGTGACCAGGGCAAGTTCACCTCCAAATGACCCGCCGCCGGGATTACTATTTTACGCTCTTGTAATGGCGACTTTCCAGAGCTGCTTTCATCCCATATGTGTAATTGGGCGCTAACATCTAGGTTTCCCGGGTTTTGCACGCTGAAGGATAGTATGCCAAACTGGTCACTTGGAGCAGAATCAGAGGAATCAAGGCGGAGCGGGGTGACCTGCAAATTGGCATCCAAGGGATGTTCTAACGAGAGGGACCCTCGATTACTGCGCAGAACGTAATCACCGGCCTGGGCATTTCCGCCCGGAACAGTAATAAAAGTTGTGTTGGGTGACACCGAAAATCCCAATGTTGTAATTTGCGCAGCCAGGCTTTGTCCGTTAATGGATACTGACTGTAGTGAAGTGTTGGGGATTGTGAATTCGTCGCCCGGCAAATCGCTAAAGATTCCGGACAAATCATTTAGCCTGCGGCGTGTCTTTTGAACAGGTGTCAGCTTCTCCTGATAAGTTGACCACTCTGCCGGTGTAGCAGGTGGGCGTGCCTCCCAAGCATACGGATTAAAATCTAAAGGAAGGCGTTTAATCAACAGGGAATTCGTTTGCGCCAACAATGCCACACCAGGGCGAACAACCAGAGCGCGTACAGGCTGCCCGTTTTCCTGGTAGAACCAAGTATCAATGTAGCCGTCAGCATCTGTATCAGTATAGATGGTGGCAGATTGAATAGTTGCTTTTCCACTCGCTAGACTCTCAAGACTAAAATCGAAGCCGGGCGAAGCATTTGCCGTATCCGCAGAAAAGATAATAATGCCTTGTTGGGCACCCAGCAGGTGTAACCGGCGGTCAACAGAGCTTAGGTATAAACGCGGTAGGCGGTCATACTTTTGGAAGTTGTATTCCTCACGTAGTGACAGGAACACAGGCAAGTAATCGTCTGGGAGTTTTATATTTTGCCACCCCGAAAGTGATTTGCTGAGGGTGGCTATATAATACGGATTTTCAGGTAGCTCATTAAGGGCCAAGGCACGGGCTGGGTTTTCCATCTCGGCAAATGAAGCAGCTTGCCAGTTGTTATCAAGCACAAAAGATGGCAGATCCGTATAAGGAATATGAGGAACTGAAAAGGCCGGATAGGTATTTAACTGGCTGGTAAATACCTGCCCTAGCAAAAATAAGCGGTATTGAATGCTGTTGCCACTCTGTGCCCAACTGTAATTAATTTGGTTATAGGCTGCTACGTTACTACGCGTCTGGTCATGATCATTAGAAATAGCATGGATGATGAGATCGGGAATACAAGCATTGTTGCTCTGCAAATCGTAGTATGCACTTGGATTATCAATCGCAGCGGAGATCAAGCCTGATGTGACGGCATGGTCAAAACGTAGCACATAGCCCGCTTCCTCACCGTGGTCAGGGATCAACGGACGGACTGCCTGAATATGGGCCTTGCCCCAATTTATCCACAGGACTGTATCAAGCAATGGAAAGCGATGCGAAGGCTTGTATAAAAGGGTAGGGTTTTCATTCACAATTAGAATATCAAAAGGGCCCGCAATCTGCATATTATGCCATTCATGATCGGGCGTACCATCGCCGTTTAAATCCCAATAGCGCACCTGCAAATTTGACTGATTGCCTGGTAATTCGTTGCCAATGGTTTTGTCTGACAGCTGGATGGCAGTCGTGGTTCCCTGGGCATTACTACACGAGCTCGTGTGCGGAATCGCAGGCACACCGCTGACAAAAGCGAAACCGCTGTCGAACTGCAGATCGAGATTCCAGTCCGAAACACCACTGGGAAGGACCCACTTACCATCTCGTGAAATCACCTGCACACGCCAATGCGGCTCGAGGATTTGAATCTGGGTGTCGCCAATCTGGTAATCGACCTGACCGTTTGAGTTGGTGTCGTCATAGATAAAAGCTGTAAGTGTCGGAGTCTGTCGGAAACGAATGATCAGGTCTGCACTGTTGTTGCCATCCATGTCAAAAATCCAGGTATCGCCGAATAGATCTGGGCTGCCGTTGCTGTTTTCATCATAAACAACAGCATGCTCGTCAGATATTGGAAAAATTGGCAGTTCAGCAGGACGAGCTGATGCCGACTCAGACCAATAAAAGGGGAAAATAATAACAAACAAAATGATAATCCAGGAGAAACGTCTCATTAGCTCACTAAGAAGAAGCTATTTCTTCCATTTCTAAGTTTGCTTTAGAATCCTTCTGTAAAACAGTGTGATAATCAATTCTACTACTGGAATGTCTCTGATTGTTGCAAAGGTAATTATTGCCTAGAAAAAGCTATACCGAGTACGAGCATAAATTGCGGGTTTTTACTCGGCAGAAAGCGCAATTTGTAACCGTGATGAGTATAACAATTAGCTAATACCCAAAACGCTTTTGTAAGTGTTTTCCAGACTATCGACGATTTTAATCCATGAATACTTCTCGAGTACCTTCTGCCGGCCAGCCTGCCCCATCTGTCCAGATTTCTCGGGATTATCCAACAAACTTTGGATAGCAGTCACTAATTCGCTCACATTCCCTGGCGTTATCAGCAGGCCATCTGTCCCATCTGCTACCACTGTGCGAACGCCTGGCAAATTGCTGGCAATCACCGGTTTTCCACAGGCCATGGCTTCAATCAATGCCATCCCAAAGGACTCGGCGAACGATGGAAGAACTAACATATCTGCAGCGGCGATGGCTTCTGGTAACTCGCTATGCTGCAATTGCCCGCCAAATATAGTGTGATTTATTATGCTGAGTGATTTAGCCTTTTCCATAAAACCATCACGCAGATCCCCATCGCCAATGATCAAAAGCCATGCCTCGGGATAGGCCAAGATAGCAAATGCTTCCAAGAGGGTATCAATCCCTTTGTAATGATGTGCGCGGTCTAAACCGCCTACAAATAAAATCACCTTGGCAGTTTCGGGTATATTTTGACGCTTCTTGTATTTTCGGCTGTCGTGTGCAGGATGAAAGGCCATCTCATCTACTCCATTAGGGATTTCCACGACATCCTTCCAGCGCCTTTTGAATAGGGGTGCCAACCTGCAGTTTTCCGCGTGGTCTTTCGAGACTGTAATCAATCGTGCTGCTGTTGCAAAGACCAGAGGTGCAGAAAGAGTCAAATAAATGTCAAATAATATCCGTCTCATCCCGTTCCCAATTAAGTCGTTGTGGTATGTAAACACATACGGAATATGCCGTAAGCGTGTAACTAGCCATATGAAGTCCGAGCCAAAGATAAAAGGATAGTGTAAGTGGATAATATCAACCCCGTCCAAATTCAACAATCCGGGTAGGAATGGCGCGTTTCCCAGCTGAAACATGGGTGATAAACGATGAACTCGCATTCCATCCATTACTTCAAGATCTGATACCCCAGGCATTGATACGGTATATATATGTACATCGTGACCTCGCCGAACCAACTCACGGGCACTGTAATAGCATACATTGCCGGTACCTCCCGAGTATGGTGGGAATGTCGATGTAATATGAGCGATACGCATCGTAATTGGCTCCGACTCCAGCGAATCAAAGATTCACAGTAGATAATGCACGCATGCTACAATAAACAAAATTTTTTCGGAGAACAGATTTTTTATGAAAACCAATCTCCCTGCCCACACCAATATTGAAAATTCAGAATCGGCGCGGCCAAGCGCAAGCATCTTACTGATCAATTATAACGGTTGGGATGATCTCTCGCGCTGTCTGCCTACGGTTATTGCCGATGCTAATGAGCATGATTATGAGATTATTATTATTGATAATTGTTCTACCGATGACAGTGCACAAAAAATTATTCAGACGTTCCCTCAGGTATGTTTGATTCGCAACAATATCAATAATGGCTTTGGGGGAGGAAATAACTTTGCAGCAGACGCGGCGAAGGGCGAATATCTCGCCTTTCTGAATCCCGATACCCTCGTAGAAAAAGGCTGGCTTGAAGAATTGATCGAGGCAATACGATCCGATTCACACATTGGAATAGCAACTTCAAAGGTTCTTCTTATGTCAGAACCCAATTTCATTAACGCGTGTGGCAACGATGTTCATATCACTGGTCTAACACTTTGCCGCGGCGCAGGTATGAAGAAAAATGCCTTTTCAAAACCGGACCAGGTAAGCGCTACATCTGGAGCAGCATTTATTATGCGTAGAGATCTATTTCTCGCAACAGGCGGTTTTGATGAGGCATTCTTCATGTACGTTGAAGATACGGATCTGTCCTTGCGGGTTCAATTAGCAGGATACACTATCCAATTTGTACCATCTTCGGTGGTTTACCACGATTATGTTTTAACCTTTGGGCCTTTAAAAACTTTTTACCAAGAGCGGAATCGGTATCTGCTGCTGTTGAAGAATTTCAAACTCGGGACATTACTTGCATTGACCCCTGCACTCTTATTAGCAGAGGGCATAACCTGGGGGTATATTCTGTTATATAACAGAAGCAGATTGTCCAACAAACTAGATGCATACTCCTGGATACTTCAACACTTCTTAGAGATTCAACATACACGCCATTTGACGCAGGTTATCCGGTTGGTACGAGATCGTGAGTTGTTGTCTAGAATGACCTGGCGGATTGACTTCGGACAAATAGAGCGTAATTGGATTACTCAGGTCAGCCATATCCTTTTTGACCCGATTTTCTTTTTACTGAGATTATGGGTACTAGCAATTGTCTGGTGGTGAATTCCTATTCGGTTGTCCAACGCTGACTGATTTGCTCATCGTGGTTGGAGAGAAACCATCAGGTACATCCTGTTATTTTTCGCGAGGCTCTAACAACCATGCGCCCAGATCACGGTCGATTAAATCCTGTGTCTTGAGGATGTCTGTTCGATATTCATTTAGCAACCTAAGCCGGATTTGCCAGTTCAGGACAGGTCGATCCAGGTTGAGATTCAGAGCGCGCAACAATAAGACCTGCTGAATTTTCTCGGGGAGAATTGGTTTGAACAATTGTTTCCAGAAAGTGGGCTGAACCAAAAAACGATGCAAGGCTCTATTTTTTGGAATCCCAGAAGGATGGTATCGGATTGCAGTATTGACTGGAAAAGTTTCGTTAACTCCAAGAAACTCAAAAATCGACTTAAGCACTCCCGATGGGTTTTTCTCTAAATCCTCGTAAAGGAAGATGCGGAACTGTTCCCGATCAAAAACCGATAAATAGCGAGCAATCTGTTCACTATAGTACCCCACATCCTTGTAAAACCAGAATGGCGACCATCCTTTTTGCATGCGTATTTTTTCTGCAGACAATGCCTTTGCAAAATCAGAAATGGGTTCTCGACCGTCCAATCGGTGGGTGTAAAAATGGGAAAATGCGCGGTCAACAGGATTTCGAAGGATAGCAATTAGCTTGACATCGGGAATACTTGCTTTGATATGTTGTGGGGATTTGGGATTATGCAAATATAAGGTGGAAGCTTCACCAATCGCTCTTTCATCTTTTACTGAGCGAAAGAGAGAATAATATGAATCCAAGCCAGACACCGGTTGTAAATCACCTGGACCCTGGTAGAAATCTATCCCTTCTTGGAAACCAAAGAAGAGAGGTTCCTTATTAGGGCTCATATATATTTCAGGGTGAAACCTGATACTTTCATAAAGCATTGAAGTACCTGAGCGTGGAGCGCCAATGATCAGGAAGTTAGGAGAATTCACTGGATTATCTCCGGTTGAACAAGATCGTGGTTGATGCAAATATAACTGAAGACGAGATATTTAAACGCCGTTTAACCAGGATACCAAGCCAAATATTCCAAAAAATCGTGCTGGCCGTTGATGCGATGGCCGCTCCTTCCATCCCGAAGAATGGGATAAGTACCCAGCACAGAATAATGTTTAGGAGAGCACTGAGACCCAGCACAAAAGCAGATGATCTCTCATTTCCAGTAATATTCAAGAGTAAAGCTACTGGTCCCATGCCAATATTGATCAACTGCCCGATTACGAGGATCATCAGAGTCAATTGAGCACGTCGAAACCCGGGTCCAAAAGCATCCAGAATAAAACTACTCAAAAGCATAATGCTAACCCCTATAATTACAGCTGACCAAAACATTCCAAAAGTCATTATACGTACTATTTGTTGTACTCCAGCCCGATCACTTTGAATATGCCGTTCCACTATCAATGGTGTTGCGACAACTTGCGCACTTGACATCGTAAAACCGATTAATCCGGCTGTTTTCACGGCCACACTATAAATTCCAACTCCTTCTGGTCCATACAACAACCCCAAGATTAAAGAATCAGCGCGTAACATGACAGCAACAAAGACGGATACCAGCAAGAGGGGGGTCGACACTTGCAACCATTTACGAACCTCGTAAGTGATATGTACTTTTTGAATCTTTGATGACAGATTTCTTTGCAAAAACAAGAATTGTACGGCTAACACGAATGCCAAAGATCCTGCAAAAGCACAAATGGCCAACCATCCGGTAAGGATCTTAAACTGATTTAGTAGTAGGGAGGCGGTGCCAATCAGAAGTAAAGGCTGTACTAACAAAGTGGGAGCATACGCTGCGACAATTTCTTTCATTCCACGGATGATCTGAGTATTTGTCTCGGTAAGGGCCAATAAGGGAATCAAGAGGATGCCCAGCAATAATAGCGGAGTGCCAATCCAAAGATGCTGAAAGACCAGAACCCAGAGAAGTACTATCAGTATTCCGGAAATAATGAGCCAGGAACGCGACCATTGTAGAAGACCCTTTAAATTTCCCCAATCATGTTGGGCCATATATTCCGGGATGAAACGGACCATCCCGGAATCTAATCCAAACATAGAAATGACAACCAAAACCTGAAACCAGGTTAATGCATAGGTGTAATTTCCAAATTCTTTCAGTCCCATCCACCTGACAAATAGTATTTGGGTGAAATAGCTTAATCCCATACCTAACCCCTGGATCAGGAATACGAGGCTTGCCCCTTTGACCAGTTTTGCCAGGATTGTCGAAGAATGAATTCTAGATAGAAGATTTGTAAGCCTATACTGTAGAGACATATCGCAATCCAGTATCCCGTTTATGATGGGGAAGTTTTCCATAGAGGAGGTGCCACACTGCTATAAATTTCGATGGTCCGACGCGCCGTCAGATCCCAATCAAAATGGCTTGCCTGAGCCAGGCCACGTTTGCTATACTCAGTTCTTAATGCAGCGTTTGACAACAAACTATCGAGATGCCTGACAAGAAGATTTTCATCGTGCGGTTCAAACATCAGCGCAGCATCGCCAACTACTTCAGGCAATGCGCCTGCATTTGAGCAAACTACGGGCAGGCCGCACGCCATGGCCTCCAAAGGAGGAAGGCCAAATCCTTCATGAATTGAGGGAAATACAAATACTTCAGCAATATTGTAAAAAAAGGGCAGTTCATTTCCAACATGGTCGATGAACGTGACATCATTTTCAATATCAAGTTGGCGAATCATCTGCAGGTGTATAGTCCGTTGGCTTGTCATTTCCGGCTGGCCAACTTTTAAGAGATGGAGGGCTTCATATCTAGGCTGGCGCTTCAAACGGGCAAAGGCTTGCAGAAGAATGCGAAAGTTCTTGCCCGGTTTTTCAGAACCAACATAGATAATATATCTTCGATCACGCTGTAATTGGTAATGATTCCAATGTTCATCGGGAGGCGTGTAAGGTCGAAAGATAGTATGATCAACTCCCTCCGGGACAACATGAACTTTCGATGGTTGAATGCCGATTTGATTGATAAGAATGCCTTTTAGAAATTCGCTCACCGCTATAATTGCATCGGCCTTTTTAAGCGCTTGTATAGATAACAGGTCAAAGAATTCTTCTGGGAAATGCCGATAGGCGGTCAGCAAAGGGTCATTGCGGTAAACGTATCCATATAAACCCTGTATTGTAATGATGACGGGATTTAGGCGCTGAAATAGCAGAATGGAGGCAAGGCTATCTGCCGTTAGATGATGAATGCAGTCGGGTCGTATGTTGGCGTTCACAGGATATCCAGCAAAGAAAGCCTGTGGATCAAACCCAATGACTGCCAATGGCCAAGTCAGGACTTTTAGCCAACGCGGAAATCTGGGGTAAACAACATTTACGTTTACACCGGCTTTCCGTAAATAAGTTTCGAGTGAACTGGCATACCGATGAATTCCGGTCATCAGCTTTTCGGGTTTGACGAGAAGCTCAATTTCAATTGGTTGCATTGGAATCCGTTTGCTTACTGAGAGGTTGATGCTTGAGGCTGAACTCTCCTACAGAAAATTGTGTCAGTACCCTCTTGCGACCAGATCGGTTCAATTACGTACCCAAATGATCTGACAAAATCCAACAATTCAGTTGACGTATGGTCAAACTGGGTCAGCCCTTCAAAATGTACTTCAATCAAAAGGGCTGGGTAACAATTATCTAATAATTCTCTCATACCCTGCAAAACGTCAAGCTCGGCTCCCTCCACATCAATTTTGATTAAATTCACCTGACTAATGCCCAATTCAACTCTGCAGTGGTCAAATGCACGCATTACCACCGGCTGTGTGTTCGTAGCTGCACCATGCAATGAAAGGCGCATATTCGATATATCCAATGTTTCAAGAGCTGTTGTTCCTTCGCGGCTGAATAGCGCAAATGGACTTACAGTTACTTGATCATATTTGTTCAATCCAATATTTTTTATCAATAGCTCTCTCACGACGCTATTTGGTTCAAAAGCAATTACCTTGCCATTCTGCCCTACCTGTTTCGCCATAAGAAGCGTGTAATATCCCGCGTGAGCCCCGACATCCAGGACAACCATTCCCGGTTGGAGTTCTGATTGAAGAAATTGCGAAACCGTTGGTTCCCATGAACCATACAAATAGATCATCCTACCCAAGATGCTCTGCCTCGGGTTTGGAACTACCATTTTTTGCCCATCAAGATCAACTTGTATTTCACGATTAGGAAGCATGAGGCTGGTAACGATGATATATGCTTTTTGCAGAAAAGAGATATTTGTGAGCCCTGCTCGGCGACCAATAGCACCTAATCTGCTAGTAATCAGGCGAATCATATTTCTACACTCATCTTCCTGGGCACTGCTTCTGATCAGTTTGGATTTGTGCAATCGAGGCCTTCAGGTAAATTGCCCAGATGCTTATATTACACTTGTTTTGTGAATAAATCCCATCGAAACCATTAAATTCTTTGTTTCTTGCAGCGCCAAAATTTCCTTTGTCAAGTAACGAGAGGATCAGCCTTTCGTGTTCAAGCGTTCGATGGCGTTTTTGATATCGTTCATCAGGCCGATGACGGAATGCAGCATTAAGCCGGTGAATAACGATGACGAGCCAATGATAGTCAGCAGGGCGCTAATCAGGGCGTATCCGACTGCCAGCGTTCGTACGCGGATATAGATATCCACCACATACCAGCCCCAGATCAGGCCCACGAGCAAAATGATCAATCCCCCGCCGCCGAAGAAAAACAAGGGGCGGTACCTGCTGACCAGGTTCGTGATGCCCCTGATCACCTGCAAGCCATGCATGACCGGGTTGCGCTTGGGCGGCTCTTCATACACGACCGAAATGGGCACTTCGATCACATGCAGGCCGGCTTTGTGCACGACAAACTGCATTTCCGATTCCACCGAAAAATCGTTCGAATCAAAATGAAATACGTCCAGCATCTTGCGTGAGAAGGCGCGGAAACCGCTTTGTGAATCGGTCAGTGAAGACTGTGCGCTCAAATTGGTGGCAATGGTCAGGGCACGCTGGCCGAATACCCGCCAGCGGGGGATGTCACTCTTCGTGCTGAGGAAGCGCGAACCGACAACCAGGTCCGCTCTGCCTTCGAGTATTGGCCGGGCCAATTCGGGAATCTCGGCACAATTGTGCTGGCCGTCGCCATCAACCGTAAGGATGACCTGCACACCGGCCAACTGGCGCGCGTGGTGGAAGCCGGTCTTGAGCGCCACCCCCTTTCCCGAATTGACTTCATGACGGATAACGAGTGCACCGGCCGCCTCTGCCACTTCGGGGGTGCCATCCTGTGAGCCATCATCGACGACAATGACGGTGGATGCATAGCGGCGGGCCTGGATGACCACACTACCAATAAAACGCGCTTCATTATAGGCAGGGATAATGACTGCTGTCTGATCGAAACCAGGTGGGTGGGCCTGGTCGGGGATTGGTTTGTTAACTTGCATAAGAATGTCTTCCATTAAAAAATAGACGATAGAAAAACGTCGGGAGAAGGTAAATCTTATTGTACACCGACACAACACGAACTTTTATTTACCAATATTGAAAGGCCGCCACTCACTGCCAGATGGCAGAGTCAAAAAGCAGGTTTCAGGACTGCTCCATGTCGAGGACTGATACGCCCAGGCTGGTAATCCGCTGTGTAACGAAGTAGACCAGCACAAGCAGGAAGGCAGCAATATCCACCACGACAATGATTGGCATGGCCTGCGGGCCTGTAAAGACAAAGGCCTGCCCAATCAGCCAGGGCAGGAACATATTGCCCGCGCCCGAACCGACCAGGAACCAACCGGTGATCGCTCCGCTGATGCGCATACGCTCCCCGGCGAACATCAAAATGGTGGGGAAGATGGAAGCCATGAATAGTCCCAGCCCAATGGTGCCTGTCCACAGCGCCAGGCCGGATTCTTTCCATACCATAATCACAGCCACGCTGGCCAGGCAACCGAGCAGGTCGAGGAACAAAATGGTTTGCGAGCGGGCGCGGGTGGAAACCCATACGCCCAGCAGCCGGCCGGCGGTGAAAGCGCCCCAGAAAGCGGATGTCAGATAGGCCGCGGTGATCGAGGTGCCCAGCCCCAGCGTGAGCGCGTATGTATAGATCCAGTTGCCAAAGCCGGTTTCCAGGCCGACATAGATGATAAACATCAGTACCACCAGCATAACGGGGAAAACGGGAAAAGGCGCATTGGCCTGCCCTGTTGCGTGAATATGTTCCGGCTCGGGCAAAACCCAGAAGCAGATCGCCAGCGGCATACAGATCAACGCGCTTAACCAGAAAACCCACATGATGTCGCCAGTGGCTTCGAGCACGCGGGCCAGGATGAGCGGCGCGACAAAGGCGCCTACTCCAAAGAAGAAGTGCAGCCCGTTCATGAACGGCCCGACCTTTTCGCCGTGAATCCATAGCAACAGCGTGTTGCAGCCCACGTCGAGTGTTCCTTTGGCCAGCCCGAGTACAAAGAAAACCAGCAGGAGCAGCCACAAGCTCCCGGCGACCGGCAGCAGGACGGCAGCAGCGCCGATGACAAGCAGTGAGAGGGCCATCAGCCGGTGGCCGGGGAAGCGGTCATACGCCTGCCCACCGAGGAAGGAACCGGTCAGATATCCAAGCGAGACGAAGACAAAGATCAGGCTGATCTGGTCGAGAGCGCTCGCGGTATGTTTTGCCAGGCTGGGCAGGCTGGGGCCTTCTGCAGCAGTGACAAATCCAAGAACAATGAAGGATAGATAATAGGCCGCGGTAATCACAAGCGGGTTGAACTTTTTGGGGTTCGATTGTGTCGTCATGGTTTGCCGGGTTCTTTCAATGAATGTGTCGTTTGATTATCGCAAGCGCGTAAAGTGGAAATTCTTTCGGCCCCGCAAGATCAAGGCGTGGCTGTAAATGCCGAACCCGCGGGAGGCCAGGGAATCTCGCTTGGACCCTGATAGCCGTGTTTTTCAGCGAAGAATACACGTCCATGCGATGGCTCGGCGCAGCCCGGCTCATCGGTGACGGAGACCTGCGGGCCGTAGGCACCAATCGGGGTGAAGATCGGTTGCCCGTCATCCTGGCAAACCCAGGTCTCGACGACGTACAGGATGCTCTCCCTGCCTTCCTCGTCGCCTTCGCCGTCGCCGGGGCGCAGCGCCTCACTCTTCCATGAGATCACCACCTGGGTACCGTGGCGGACTGCGGCCACGTCCCATGGCGAGAGGTAGCCCTGGTTGGATGGAGGGATATGATATTTATCGGGATAGACCATTTCGACGCTCATCACGTCGCCTTTGATGTCCATCAAGCTGGCTTTGACCCAGCAGGATTTGTTGTCACCGCGCGAACGGGTGAGCACCCACTTGCCGGTGTCGGTACGGCCGATAACGTCCTGGTTTGCGCCCTGCCGCAGTCCGTAAAGATACAGATACATCGCCCCGGGGCCATAACGGCAACTGGCGCGTTCTACATTTACCGTCCCACGCAGGATGGCGTAGGTCGGGACGGGAGTCGGCGTAAGCGTCTCTGTTAGAGTGGCGGTAATTGTGGAGGAGGGCGAGGGCGTCTTGGTAACAGGTATCATATTTGTCGCCACAGGCGTCGTCGTTTCTTTCATTACGGCGGGTGTGGATGCACCGCCGGGCTGACTGAGCGGCGCACCGGTCGCGCTCATACACGCGGATAGCAGGATATTTACTACCAGCACGGGAATGATTTTCTTGGCCGTCACTTGAACTCCTTGACCATAATGGCGGGATGCTACGCCCAATTTTATACGCTTTTATGGGAAACAATATCGTACCATAGGCCCAAGCCTGCCGGGGTGGCAAAACAGGCCCTCATAAAAAACTGCCTCCGTCTTATAAGACGGAGGCAGTTGTATTTGCGGGATGTCGCATCCGGCTCATCGCAGGCGGGCGAATAACAGCCACAGCGCGCGTATGATCACCCATCCGATCAAAGCATACACGGAAATCGCAATCAGGTCGTAGAACTCGATTTCGATACCCTCGAACGAGGGCGTTGTCGTCAGGCTCCTAAAGACCCATAGCGCGGGTTCGGTGATGGCGTAGAGGAAAGCGGCAAAGGGGTTTTGGGGGTTGGCAGCCATCAATTTGAGCAGAAAACGCAGCCCGATCAGCCCGTCCAGAATACCAAAGGCCAGCCAAATCAGGCCGGTCACGCGGACCAGCGTTTCCTGGCTGAAGCTAAAAAGAGAGGACAGCGAAGTGCTGGCTTGGGCCGTGCGCGGGTTGGGTTCGGTGGAACCTACATCGTTGGTATGACTTATCTGGCTCATATTAACTCCTTTCCAGCATTGCAGAAAGTTATGAACCATCATGGTTTATGGTTCTACCCATTAAAACGTTGCAAATCGATGCATGTTACGCGGTGCGCCGTGAGCGTAGATACCAGAACGTGTACCCGCTCAGCGCCAGCGTACCCAGGCAAAGCAGGCACAATATGGCCCCGACGATATATGGGCCCCAGGCCTGTGGGTCGAACCCGCCCGGCGTTTTAATCACACTGGAGATACGCGCCATGACCAGGTCGGCATTTGGCCCGGCACTGGGGATGGAGATGCTCGAACCGTCGCTCAGGGTCACCTCGCTCGGAGCTACCTTCACCCGCGCCATGCCCAGCAGCAAGTCGCCGTTGGGGGCCAGCGCTGCTGTGAGTGCTTTGCGCTGGTCGGGCGTGGAGAACTGCGCTGTGGGCATGTTCCACTTCCCGTCAATTCCGCGCTGCGAGAGCCAGATGTCCGCGCCCAGTGGAGATGTGTCGCACCACGCCAGCACCAGACTGCCGCCCGGACCGCCGAGCAGGTTGCCGTTACCGAGCGCCGCGCTCACCCCGGCGCTTTCTTCCAGCCAGACTTGTGGCGCCTGTGATGGGTCGCCGCTGATGCCTACAACCTGTTTGCCGCTCAGCCAGGCCAGCACCGGTTTGCCCGAAGCAAAGGTCAGCAGCGGGGCAGTATCGGGGATGTTGTTTTTCGTGACTTGCGTGTGCGACCAGCCCTGGCCTGCTCGTGTGAAGAGCACGATCTCGCGGTCGTTCGCAGTCGTCAGGTCGCCATCGGTATCCAGGTCGGCGGCCACGCGCAGGTCGTTCGCGCCGTTGGCGGCTGCTTTCCAGAACAGCGTTCCGGTCAGTGCATCGGTGACTGTCTCCACTGCGGACCAGGCCTTGCCGTCCCAGCGCGCGGCCAGCAGCTGGTTGGGCGAACCAAATGTGCCAATCATCTTCGTCCCCGGGCTGGACTGCCAGATGGCCCACAGCGTCCCGTCGGGGGCCGCGGCCATCTGCGGGTTAAAGTCGAAAGTGCTGTCGTCGCTCAGTTGTCCGGTCGTTTCCACTTTGCCGGTTTTGTCGACGACCGCATAGGCGATTTCGAAATGCTGCGCCAGGCCCTCGTCGAAAGCGGTATCCGTACCCAGGGCCTCGGCCTTGTTCATCATCCAGGTGACGACCAGCTTCCCATCCCGGTCGAACCCGGCAGCAGGAGTGGTGTCCAAGCGCGAATCGGCGGTCAAGTGGATGGGATCGCTCCAGGCCTTTCCATCGGAGACGCGCACGAGGATCTCCATGGCCTGCTGGCGCGGTTTGGCGGCATCCTCAAACATCCACACCAGCGCCATATGCCCGTCGTGGTTGGCGACCAGCACCGGCCCGGCCTCGGGGTTGGCGTTCTCGGCCAGCACGGTTTCGATGATGCCATTATTCTGTGTGTTCTTCAGTGCAGGCCGTTCCGGCTGCCAGCCTACCGGGCGCGGGTTGATGCGCAGCGCGCCGGGCGCAGCAGCCCGGGCCGGAACGGCCAGGGACTTGCTTCCGCCCAGAAGCGCGGCTTCACCGCACTGAGCCACATCCCAATCTTTGTTATAGGGGCCGTAGCTGCCGCCGCCAAATATCCCGGCCACGCTGGCCCCGGCGCTGAAGAATAGCTTCACGTAGCAGGCCGCAACAGATGGGGGCGCAGCCACGTTGATGGTCAGCGAGCCTTTACCACCGCCGCTGGCGTAAGCGCTTGCCAGGCCAACATTGATGTTGGCAAGCACGCTCAGCACCAGGTCGCTGGTGGCTTGGCCGCTGGTGAAGGTCAGACCGTTATCCGCCGGGTCGATCCCGATAAAAGCCTTGCCGGATAGCGCCGGGTCCACGCTGACTTTGACCGAAACGATCGCGTTAAGCGCTTTGACCATATCGCCGATGACCGGGATGCTGTACAGGCTGGAAGCTCCCGGTACAAGATAGACGATGCCGATCTGTTTGGTATATGGCTTGGGGTCGAAATTCAGGTTGGCGTAGCTGCTATCTGGAAGGAACTCCAGCGTTTCTGCTGTAAGCTGTGTGGTAACCTGACCGTCCGTCTCGAGTTTCAATTCATCGCCGCCGAGGGCCAGCCCGCCCGTGCCTTTCAGCGGACCCGTAGTGGGTGCGCCGGATGAATTGGCGCGGATATTCGCCGTTAACTGGACGGGCGTGATGCCCCAGTTGCCTCCTATGACCGGGATGAAGGCCGGCAAGCTGACCATCTTGCTGAAAGGCTGTTTGGGGAGCTTCAACTGTCCGGAATAGATAATATTGCTGCCCTCGGGCGCTGCCGACAGCCCGGCGGGCTTGGCCCACTCCGGCACAGCCACGCCCTGGAAGTTGTACAGGTATTCGGGCGAGGTCAGGCCGTGTGAATCGGTAGCGGTGATAATGACCGGGTTCGGGCCGGCCTGCAGGTCGGCCATATTATAGGTCCACTCGGCCGTCGGGCCACCGGTCTGAATGCTGGTAGTGTTGCCCTGGAAGCCGAAGTTGACCTTATCCGGCTTGCTTTGCTTCCAGTCGACCGTGGCGGTCAGGTCGTTCGAAGCGCTGATACCCTGCAGGAAATAAATATCATACTGGGCCTGGGCATCGGTGACGATAGGAGTCTCGGCGTCGTTGTACAGGTCCCAGCCAACGGTGAGTTTGGTGCCAGAGCTCCAATCGATGCCACCCTGCTTCGACTGCAGCAGACGTATATACTGGTAAAAGGGGTCTTTCTCGCCGCTATCCTTGGTACCTTCGATCCTGTTGGCATTTGACTTGGTGGCCTGGAGTTCAAAATCATACAGCCCGGTTGTGGCCGGGAAAGACCCGTTATCGCATTTAAAAGAAGTGCCCTGCACATCGGTCTGGTCGAGCTTGAAGAGTGGTTGGCCACCTGGCCCAATCACGACCTTGCCGTTTTTCACTTTATAGTCTCCGGTGAAACTACAGGAGCCTGGTATGCCCGCCACCGAATAATCAAAGGCGCCCGCAATTTTGCTGATGGTGCCGGTGACACTCCCATCGCATTGAACGTTCAGGTTAGCCTGGGCCGTAATCTCGATCTGGCCGGTAAAATTAATCCCTGAACTGAGTGGGATATTGATATCCAGCAGGTATTGGATGGGCTGGTCCGGTTTGGTATGCCAGTCACCAGGGGTGATCGGCGCGGCGCAATCTGCCCGGGCTTGGCCGGGCATGCCAAACAAGGGCAGGAATACTGTCATCACAAGCAGAACGCGCAGGGTTTTATACAGCATATAAGTCTCCTGAAAATCTGGCCGGGAAATTATTTTGACAGTATAGCATGCCTGGCAACTGGCCAAAACAAAGCCAAAACCCCCGCAATGGCAGGGGTTTTGGCTGTGATAAATATGTTCTAACCACTGGGAGAACAGGGCATAAGAAATATATGTATCGATCAGACCTTCATCGCGATCGTAAATCCCACCTGGTAAGAGACACAAAACGGTTCTTCGAACGGCTGCAAGGCCTCGCGCATCTGCATACGCGCGCGCGCCAGGCGGCTTTTCACCGTTCCAACCGGGATGTGCGCCGCTGCCGCAGCTTCTTCATATGTCAGTCCCTCGATATCAACCAGCACAAGCATCGCAGCATAGACGGGGGCAAGCGTACGAAGGCCGTCTTGGATAGCTTTGTCCAGTTCCAAGGTCTCGATTTGTTCTTCGAGCCCCGCCACCGGATCCACCAGCCAATCGTCGACTTCCATTTCATCTTCTTCCGCATTCACCTGGTCCAGCAGGAGCAAGGGGTGGCGGCACTGGCGCCTGAGTTCGTCGTAACAGGCATTGATGACCACACGCGCCAGCCAGCTGCGCAATGAACCGCCTCGAAAACTATTGAATTTTCGAAATGCGGAGAGCAAGGCATTCTGCAGCGCATCGGCGGCACAATCTTCACTGCCCATCATACGCAATGCAATGTTGAATAGAAAACTCTGGTAATGCAGGACCAGCAAGTTGAATGCGTCCAGGTCACCCTGTCTTACAGCGTTGATTAAGGCTTGTTCATCCATTCGAACACCATTTCCCTGATTTGATCGCGAAGCGTACTGCATGCATTCCCGGCACATAAAATAGTGCAGCCGCAACAATATTATTGAAGAGTTCCTTTTGATGGCGCCGGTATAATTATTTATACATCGCCGCTGTTACCGCCTTGTGACATCCATGTCACAATTCTGTAACCTGCCTGTTCTGCACAGGCAGGCAAACGAAAACCCCGCCATAAGGCGGGGTCATTTTTCAGGATCTGCTTTGAAATGCCAGCTTGCCAGCTCGCTGGCTTACCGGCGCCTGAAGTTTAGCGGAAGGCAGCCCACAGGCTGGCGAACACGCCGATCAACACCGGGACTGTGGTGATGAAGATCATGAACAGGACGAATGCCGTGATGCCACAGGTCAGCCAGAGAGTGAAACGTGTCGCGGATTTCGTGACGGCGTCTGCCGTGCGAAGTGACTGGCTGATCGCGGCCGGGGTATACACCTGCTGGACGGCGTTATAACCGCTGCCGGTGAATTCGTAAGCCTGGTAGCCACCCAGGGTATCGACCATGTATTTTGCTGCGGTTTCATCCGAACCGGTCAGGGCCTTATATTTGTCGATCGCCGCAGCTTTGTTCCCGCTTTGGGCCAGCTGCACCACTTCGCTCCACTGCGCGCCGTAGCCGACCATGGCGCTCATATCGATGCCCGAAAAGATGCTCTGCGAGCTGGCTGGCGCGCCCGGCGCGGGTGCGCGCAGGTTTTCGGGGATGATGACGGTATTGTTGCAATAGGTGCATAGCATCGAACTCTGGCCGGCCGGCGGCTCGAGCGGCCCGCCGCAGGCCGGGCATTTCAACAGGCGCATGGTATAGGATGGCATGATATTCTCCTCCTGCTTTCTGGATGACTGATTATACACTTTGCCTGCGCGTGCAAGGCTGCTTTTTTGTAATCCGCTGCGAAGTCGGGTCAAAGCGTATGGTGCTGCCGGCAGTGTGTTTCTATATCCTTGCTATATCCCCAATGGAAGGCGCTCCTCCCTGGAGCGTAAACAAAAACCCGCCGCCCGGCGGGTTTTTGTTTTGTATTTCCATGCGGCCAGAACGATCCTGGCATTGATTGTGGATTAGTGGCTGGGAGCATGCTCCACGCGCGGCTTGGCGATATTGACTTTGAGTTCGTTGTTGGCCAGCGAATAGGCATTGAACATGCTGATGGCCTTATCTGCATCCGCCTGCGCGGTCATGGTCACAAAGGCGAAACCCTTGGAGAGGCCGCTGTCGCGGTCTTTGACTACTTCCACGGTGGTGACTTCCCCGGCCTGGGCGAACAGGGCCTTGATTTCTTCTTCCGTGGTGGACTTGGACAGGTTGCCTACGTAAATTCTGATTTCCATTTTTACTGCTTTCTCCGGCACGGCCGGAAATAGAATGGCCGCCAGCCCATAAGAGGGTCGGTGGCCAGGGTACGACAGAGATCCAGTTATTCACTACGCATTCACTGTAACACACTTTCGGCACGCAGACGGGCGAGTTTCATGTCGTAGCCGAGCCTTAACATCAGCGGCGTGGGCAGCGTCAACCAAACCGGCTAGTAAGGCGTTACCTGCAATCTGCATAAAACATCAAGAGAGGCGCACGGTTTTGCGCGCCTCTTCTTTTTTTGAAGAACTGTGGAGCACAAGCGGGAATGTAGATAAAGAGCTTGTAAGGATCTAATAAAGACCTAATAAAGACCTGGTAAAGACCTACGGGGAGTATTGTTCCATCACATCCTCAAATATTGGTACAATTATTGGGGCAGGTCAATCTCTGCGCAATCGTTAATTTCCTAATGCAGTAGATCGCTATGAGGAGAAGCCCATGCACCAGTCCGTTCTCACCGATCAGCAAGCCCAATTCCTGCGTGACGAAAAAGAAGCCCTGGCCGGGTTCCAACTCGCCCTGGCCGAGTTCGATCTGCCGCGTGAAGCCCTGGACAGCCTGCAGAAAGCCATCCTGCAACTGGATGAACTTTTCCTGATCGTCGTCGCCGGCGAGTTCAACGCCGGCAAGAGCGCCCTGATCAATGCCCTGCTCGGACAAAAAGTCCTGGCCGAAGGGTCCACTCCCACCACATCGCGCGTCACCCTGGTCAAGTGGGGCGAACAGGCCGCCGAACAAGTAGTCGACGAAAACTTTGCCGTCTATACCTACCCTTTGCCGCTCCTGAAAGAACTGAACATTGTCGATACACCCGGTACGAATGCCATCATCCGCCATCACGAGCGCTTGACGGATGAGTTCGTTCCCCGCAGCGACCTGGTTCTGTTCATCACCTCTGCCGATCATCCCCTGACCGAAAGCGAGCGACAATTCCTGGAACGCATCCTGACCTGGGGGAAGAAAGTCGTCTTTGTTCTGAACAAGGTGGACATCTTCGAAAACGACTCTGCCCTGCAGGAAGTCCGCGGATTTATCCTGGAACATGCCGCCAGGATCCTTGGCGAGCAACCTCAGCTGTATCCTGTTTCCGCCAAGTTGGCCCAGCGCGCCCAATCTGAACCGGACCCCGAAGAACGCGCCCGCCTGCGCAGTGCCAGCCGGCTGGACGACCTGGAGCAGTTCATCAGCGCCACGCTCGACGACACCACCCGACTCCAGCTCAAGTTCAACAACCCGCTGGGTGTGGCCGAACATCTGGGCGACCAGGCCGGGCAATCCCTGGCTGCCCAGGCCGAAGCCCTGGATGAAGACAAGCAAACTGCCAGCGCCCTGGAAACCGTCATCACTGCGTATGAGCGCGAACTGCACAATGAACTGCCTCCACGCTTGGCCGAAGTCGAGAATATCCTGTACCGTCTCGAACAGCGCGGCCTGGACTTCTTCGACAGCACCATGCGCCTGACCAACGTCCAGAACCTGGTGCGCGGTGACAAGGTGAGAGCCCAGTTCGAAAAGTATGTCCTGGCCGACGTCCCGCAGCAGATCGAAGATCAGGTCCAGCGCCTGATCGACTGGCTGGTGCAGAAAGACCTGCACGAATGGCAGCAAGTCATGAGCTATCTGCAACGCCGCCGGTCGCAGAACCTGGAGCACATGGTCGGCGAAAGCTACGGGCCGCGTGAGACCCGCCGTCGTGAATTGATCGACACCGTCGGCAAAACCGTCCAGAGTATTGTTGAGAGCTACGACCGCGACAAAGAAGCCAGCGAACTGGCCGCCAGCGTTGAAGCCGCCGTGGCCCAGACCGCTTTGCTGGAAGTCGGCGCTGTGGGTTTGGGGGCACTGGTCACTATCGCCGTGCTCTCTTCCACCATGGACATCACCGGCATCCTGGCCGCCAGCACCCTGGCCATCCTGGGTTTTTTCGTGATCCCGTTCAAACGCAAACAGGCCAAAGATGACTTCAAAGAAAAGATGCTCCTGCTGCGCACAAAATTGCTCGGCGCGCTAACCACTCAATTCAACAACGAGAGAGAAAGCGTCCTCACCCGCCTGAAAGATGGCGTCGCCCCTTACACCCGCTATGTCCACAGTGAGCGTGAGCGCATCGACAAGGCCGAGAGCACCCTGGCCAGACTGCGGCAGACCGTCTCGGAACTCCGTGCGCGCAGCCAGGCAGTAGTGGGGAAATAGCACCACTATTGCCGGCTTGCCGGCTCTGTGAACTGGTCGATACCTGATGAATAAACTAATGAAGGAGTAGACTGATGAGTGATCGTATTCGTGAGATTCTCGGCTGGTACCGGGGCGAAAACCCCGGTGTGTTGACCAATCTATCCCGGCTGCTCAACCACGGACGGCTCGGGGGTACGGGTCATATGATCATTTTGCCCGTGGACCAGGGTTTTGAACATGGGCCAGGTCGAAGTTTCGCGCCGAATCCACCGGCTTACGATCCGCTTTATCATTTCCAGCTTGCCATTGATGCCGGACTGAACGCCTATGCGAGCCTGCTGGGGTTTTTAGAAGCTGGCGCGGCGGAGTTTGCCGGACAGGTGCCTCTGATCCTCAAGCTGAATAGCCATGATCTATTACACCCGGAGCAAGACCCGCTGGGTGCGCAAACGGCTTCCGTCCGCGATGCGCTGCGACTGGGCTGCGCGGCTGTCGGTTACACCATCTATCCCGGCACACTTGAGCGACGATTGCAATATGAGCAGTTGCGCGAATTGACGGAAGAAGCCAAGGCGGCCGGGCTGGCCGTCGTGGTCTGGTCTTATCCTCGCGGTGGTGGCTTGAGCAAAGACGGCGAAACGGCTCTCGACGTAACCGCTTATGCGGCGCACATCGCTGCACAACTCGGCGCGCACATCGTCAAGGTCAAACTACCCAGCGCGTACCTCGAAATGGAGGAAGCCCGCAAGGTTTACGAGGAACAGCACATCCCGGGTGATACGCTGGCAGAACGGGTGCGGCATGTACTGCAAAGTACGTTCAACGGACGGCGTATTGTCATCTTCTCGGGCGGTGCCATGACGGAGGACGCGGCCATCCTCGATGAAGTTCGCGCCATCCGCGCTGGCGGCGGGTTCGGCTCGATCATCGGCCGCAACTCATTCCAACGCGACCGGACGGCGGCGTTGAGCCTGCTGGACCAAATGATTCGCATTTACAAAGGGGAAACGCCGTAACGGCGGAGGGACCGATGGAAATCAATCCGCTTGCAGGCAAGCCGGCCAACCTGGCTGCGCTGATCGATGTGCCCAAACTTATCACAGCCTATTATACGGAAACCCCCGATCCTTCAGCCCCAGGGCAGCGGGTTGCCTTCGGCACATCCGGGCATCGCGGTTCGGCCTTCGAAAAATCTTTTAACGAATGGCATATCCTTGCCATCAGCCAGGCTATTTGCCTGTACCGACAGCAGCACAAGATCGATGGCCCGCTGTTCCTCGGCATGGATACACATGCGCTCTCGGTACCGGCGCTTGCCAGCGCGCTGGAAGTGCTGGCCGCCAATGGGGCCGAAGTGATGATCTCAGAAGGGGACGAATATACCCCGACCCCCGCCATTTCTCTCGCTATCCTCACATACAACCGCGGACGCAAGACCCACAACCCACCGCAGGACGGCGGCTTTAAATACAACCCGCCACATGGCGGCCCGGCGGAAGGCGCCATCACCAGTTGGATCGAAGCGCAGGCAAATGAGTTCCTGGAGGGTGGGCTGAAAGGCGTCAAGAGGATGCCTCTGGAGAAAGCCCTGCGCGCCTCCACAACCCAGCGCTACGATTATCTCAACAGCTACATCGACGACCTGGCTCATGTGCTGGATATGGACGCAATTCGCGAGGCAAAGATCAGCCTGGGGGTCGATCCGCTCGGTGGCGCGGGCGTGCACTACTGGGAGCCGATTGCCGGGCGCTACGGGTTGGATCTCATCGTAGTCAACCAAACCGTTGATCCAACTTTCCGCTTCATGACGGTGGATTGGGACGGCCAGATCCGCATGGACCCATCCTCGTCGTATGCGATGCAGAGTTTGATCGGTTTGAAAGACAAATTCGATGTCGCCTTTGCATGCGATACAGACCATGACCGGCACGGAATTGTCACGCGCAGCGCGGGATTGCTGCCACCCAATCACTACCTGGCGGTGGCCGTCCATTACCTTTTCCAGCACCGTCCGAAGTGGCCCGGGTCAGCCGCGGTTGGCAAGACACTGGTGAGTAGCCAGATGATCGACCGTGTTACCGCAAAGCTGGGCCGCAAGCTCTACGAGGTGCCGGTCGGTTTCAAGTGGTTTGTGGATGGCCTGCTCGACGGCTCGCTGGGCTTCGGCGGTGAGGAGAGCGCCGGCGCGTCCTTCGCCCGTTTGGATGGCGGCGCCTGGACGACAGACAAAGACGGGATCATCCTGGCTTTACTCGCCGCGGAGATCACCGCCCGGATGGGGCGCGACCCTGGGGAGATTTATTCCGACCTGACGCGCGAGTTTGGCGAGCCTGTTTACGAGCGCATGGATGCCCCGGCCACACCGGAGCAAAAGGCAATTCTGGCAAAACTCTCGCCGCAGCAGGTCAAAACCAAAGACCTGGCTGGCGAGAAAATTCAAGCGACCCTCACCAATGCGCCGGGCAACGCTGCTCCCATTGGAGGGCTGAAGGTGGTAGCGGAAAGCGGATGGTTTGCGGCGCGCCCATCCGGGACCGAGAATATTTACAAGATTTATGCGGAAAGCTTCCGGGGAACGGATCATCTGCACCGCATTCAGGAAGAAGCACAGGTTATCGTCAGCGCTGCTCTGGCGGCATCCCCGCAGCCCAAGAAACCATGAAGGAGAACTCATGAGCCGCAGGAAACTAACTGTCGACGCTGAACTGGAAAAGCTTCAACACGAATCATTTAAATACTTTCTGCATGAAACAAATCCGGTCAACGGGTTGGTGATCGATAAGACTGCAGCAGATTGGCCAGCCAGTATTGCCGCCACAGGCCTCGCGCTGGCGTCTTACCCGGTGGCTGTCGAACACGGATTTATGACGCATGCCGCGGCGGTAGAACGGACGCTCACTACGCTGCGTTTTTTCTGGAACAGCCCGCAAGGCCCCGAACCCGACGTCACAGGCTACCGGGGCTTCTATTATCATTTTCTCGATATGCAGAGCGGCCGGCGCGCCTGGCAATGCGAACTATCAACCGTAGATAGCGCTTTTCTGCTGGCGGGTGCATTGACGGCGGGAATGTATTTTGATGCGGATGAATCCGACGAGCTTGAAATCCGCACACTCGCCGACGCGCTCTATCGTCGCGCGGATTGGCAATGGGCACAAAATGATGGCGAAACGGTTACGCACGGTTGGAGGCCCGAAGGCGGATTTCTCAAATACCGCTGGGAAGGCTACGATGAGGCGATGCTGCTATATATCCTGGGGCTGGGCTCTCCTGCCCATCCGTTGCCCGAGAGCAGCTACGCAGTCTGGGCTTCCACTTACCGCTGGGAACACTGTTACGGATATGATTTCCTTTTCGCCGGGCCGCTATTCACCCACCAGCTCTCGCACATCTGGATTGATTTTCGCGACATTCAAGATACGTTCATGCGCGAAAAAGGCATCGATTATTTCGAGAATAGCCGTCGCGCGACTTATGTCCAGCAACAGTACGCAATCGACAACCCACTCAAGTTCGCGGGCTACGGCCAGTCTTGTTGGGGAATTACCGCGAGCGACGGTCCCGGTCCAGACACGATCAAAATGAGCGACACCGAGCGTCAATTCTTCGATTACGTGGAACGAGGTGTGCCGTATGGACCCGATGATGGCACGCTTGCGCCCTGGGCGGTGGTGGCTTCACTGCCGTTCGCGCCCGAGATCGTGCTGCCCACGATAGACTATTGTATTAACGAGGCTAAATTAACAGAGTCCAATCTATACGGCTTCAAAGCGACTTATAATCCCACCTACCCGGCAAAATCCAACTATCCAGGCGGCTGGGTATCACCGTGGCATTTCGGGCTTAATCAAGGGCCGATTATTTTGATGATCGAAAACTATCGTACCGGATTATTGTGGCGATTGATGCGAGACTGCCCATACATCGTGAGCGGTTTGCGCCGAGCGGGTTTTAGCGGTGGTTGGTTATAAACCCTTCTTTTTGACCTCTTCTGCACCCCGGCTTTTGAATTGATCGAATTGGATGATTTGCCCATCAACATGATTCGTTTTCTATTAAAGGACTGGTGAACCTATGAGTCCCTCTTCCCCTATCACGACTTTGTTTCTGGATATAGGCGGCGTCTTGCTCACGAATGGCTGGGATCGCGGCATACGGCGGCTTGCTTCTGAGAAATTTGGCTTGGATTATGCAGAAATGGATGAGCGCCACCACCTGACCTTTGATACCTATGAACAAGGCAAGCTCAGCTTGGACGAATATTTGAATCGGGTCGTTTTTTATCAAGAGCGTTCGTTCTCACGCGAAGATTTCAAGGCGTTCATGTACGCCCAGTCTCAGCCTTTTCCGGAGATGATCGAGCTGATGCGCGGACTCAAGACTCGACACGGCCTTCAGATCGCAGCCGTCAGCAATGAAGGGCGCGAGCTTACGGTCTATCGCGTCCAACAATTCAAACTTGGCACATTCATTGACTTCTTTGTTTCATCGTGCTTTGTCCACTACCGCAAGCCGGATGCCGACCTCTACCATATTGCTTTGGACATTGCCCAGGTAAACCCGGAACAAGTGATTTACATTGACGACCGGCCCATGTTCGTCGAGGTGGCCCAGGGACTGGGGATCAAGGGCATTATCCATACCGGTCACGAGGCAACACGGAAAGCACTCGAAGGTCTGGGGCTTTCGCTGGCAAACTGAGAATTCGGACGGCATTGAAAAACAAGGAGTGAGCGCATGACATCTCCAGTGGAACCAACGATTCTTGTAATCTTTGGAAGTATGGGTGATCTAACCTGGCGCAAACTGGCTCCTGCGCTCTACAATCTGTTGCTTGATCAGCAGTTACCCGAACATTTCGCTGTGATTGGGCTGGATATGAAAAATGAAACCCCGGATGAATTCCGACTGCGCCTGAGAGATGGTGCGAATGGTTTCTGTGAATGTGGAGGGGTAGACGAGAAAACGTGGAGCGGGTTTGCTCATAACCTGTCTTATCTCTCAGGCGATTTTGCCAACCCGGCAACTTACACGGCCTTAAGTAGTCAGCTTAAAGATTATGAAAAGAACTGGGGAAGTCCGGCAAATGCTATTTTTTACCTGGCGACACCTCCAGGGATCATGGAAGCCATTGTCCAGGGGATGGGCGCAGCCGGGCTGGCTCAGGATAAGCGCCATGCCCGAATTGTTGTCGAAAAACCTTTTGGCCATGACCTGGCTTCGGCGGTTGCTCTAAATGCTGTGCTCACTACTGTCTTCGACGAAGCACAGATCTATCGAATAGACCATTATCTGGGCAAGGAAACCGTTCAGAACATTCTTGCGTTTCGCTTTGCCAACGCGCTGTTCGAACCAATCTGGAACCGCCGCTATATTGACCATGTGCAGATTACCGTTGCAGAACAAGTGGGTGTGGAACACAGAGGTGGGTATTATGAGCACGCGGGCGCTTTGCGCGATATGATCCAGAACCACCTGATGCAAATCCTGACCCTGATTGCCATGGAACCGATGGTTTCCTTTAATGCAGATGAAATCCGCAATAAGAAAGTAGACGTGTTGCGGGCCATCCGTCCGGTCTCCAAAGAGCAGGTTCAGGAAGTCGCCGTGCGTGGCCAATATGGTGGGGGGCTGATGGAAGGCCAAAAAGTCCCTGCTTATCGCAGCGAGCCTGATGTGGCGGCCAGCTCATCTGCAGAAACATTCGCGGCGATTAAGTTATCTGTCGATAATTGGCGCTGGCAGGATGTCCCTTTTTATCTGCGCACCGGCAAGCGGCTGAAGATGAAGGCTTCCGAAGTGGCAATCCAGTTCCGGCCTGTGCCTCACCAATCCTTCCCAAAGGCGGCTGCCATCGCCTGGCAACCCAACCGCTTGATCATTCAAATTCAGCCCCAGGAAGGAATTCTGTTGCGTTTTCAGGCCAAGCAGCCTGGTTCAACCCTGCATCTGAGTGCTGTGGACATGCACTTTTCCTATCAAGAAGCCTTTAAATCAAAGTCACCGGAGGCTTATGAAACCTTGCTGGCCGATGTGATGTCAGGAGATGCAACGCTCTTTATGCGTGCCGATCAGGTGGAGGCATCCTGGTCGGCCTTAATGCCTATTCTGAGCGCGTGGGAAAATTCCATGCCGGCAGACTTCCCCAATTACCGATCAGGTACATGGGGGCCGAAGGCTGCCGAGGCGTTAATTGCGAAGGATGGCCGCAGCTGGCTTGAGCCTACGCTCAAGGATGTTCAGGTTGGGAATCAATGATCTGAGGTGATTTATTCTCACCATCGGAACTCCGCGCGCGCAGCCAGGCAGTAGTGGGGAATAGGATGCCCCTTTCGTTCCCGTGCTACAATTTTGTTGAAAATATGGCAATTGCAGTATAATCGCCGTCAACTTTCCCTGGGGAAGTTACAATTGGCTTCCTCCTGAAAATATAAAATAGGCAAATTCTGGCATACTTGCCTTACAATGGCGTGCGTCGCACCCTTATCGCTGACATCGCTCACTGGTCAGCAAGGACTATTTCTGTATTTGTAAGGATGTGGGAGGACCCATGAACTGCCACAAGTCACTTTCTCTTTCAGCCAGGCTCTTCTTTGTCATTATTTTATTTTTCCAGGCGACCAGTCCGGCGCTGGCGGCCTCAACGCCTGCCGGCCAAAATAAACAGTCGCCGACTTCAACTGCGACTCCCATCGTACAACCTTCAAATACCCCTGAAGCGAACGCCTGCGTGTTCTATCCGATTGCAGTTTCCACACAATCGCTCCAGGGGCTCTCTCCAGGCGACACGGTCAACGATATCTACAACGGGACAAATCCTGGCAACTTTGGCTGGTTGACTTGGACCGGCGACCAGAGTGCCCCGGCCCTGGCGACGAGCCTGACTCCGCCCGGAAATAGTTCGACCTACGTCAATCCAAGTAATCCTTCCGACCACGTGCTCTCAACAGGCGATTGGGTCAGGGGAAAATCGGGGGTCTCGAACAGTTCGTCAATTCGACAGGCTTTGGATAAGTTGAAAACCATCGATATTGACCTGCCGGTCTGGGACGCGTCCACAGGCAATGGCAGTAATACGCAGTATCATGTCGTTGCTTTTGTGCGCGTGCGCATCATTGCTTACCAGCTACCGGGCCAGAATCGTATTTCTGCGCGCTTTTTAGGCTATATCATCACCGTAGGGGGCAGTTGCGGGAGCGGCACACTCACGCCTGCCCCAGATGCCACCGCAACGGATACCCTTGTGCCCACTTGGACGCCCTCCAGAACGTTAACTCCGACTATCACCCAGACCCGGACGCCTTCCAACACCCCGACCATAACCCCTACCGATACCCGGACTCCATCAAACACGCCCACCCAGACACCGACTCTCAAATGCTCGCCTTCCCGCACTCCGACGTTTACGCCTTCCAAAACATCAACCTTCACACCCACTCAGCCCCGGACGCCTTCAAGAACGCCCACCGGCACGTTTACCCCAACGCTGACGCCTTCCAACACCCCAACTCCATCCAACACGCCCACCCAGACTCCGACGTCCACCTCCACTTTCACTTCGACGCCGACGGACACATCTACCTCAACGCCGACCGAGACTGCGACGTCCACTTCAACCCCGACGTTTACCCCAACGCTGATACCTTCCAACACCCCAACCAGCACCCAAACTCCATCCAACACGCCGACGCAGACTCCGACTTCGACCCCCACTTTCACTTCGACGCCGACGGACACATCTACCTCAGCGCCGACCGAGACTACGACGTCCACTTCAACCCCGACGTTTACCCCAACGCTGACACCACCAGACTATCAGCTCAATCTCTCGCACATTGAGTGCGTGGAGGGGAAGGTGGAAGTGCACTTTGTGCTGTTGAATGTGCCGGATGGTATCACGCCTGGGACCTTGACGTACACGTACGGTTCTATCAGTCCTACTAAACATACTGGAAACGTCTGGCACTACACCGATAAACTGGACGACGGGATCTATAACATCACAAGCGCCTCAGTCGAAGTGGATGGCGTTACAGTCAGCCTCCACAATCCTGGCGACTATAGCGGCAGCTATCTCTGCATGCCAACGGTTACCCCGACCTCAACACCCACCGAGGCGCCGACTTTGACTCTAACGAACACCGCAACCGAAACCGTGACTGCCACCGAGACGCCCACGCTGGCGGCAACGTTCGTCGAGTGGCTGAGCGCGGGCAAATGGAATACATGCTGGCTGGAGAGCGCTGGCACGCTGGCCTGCTGGGGAGACAATGACGCGGGGTTGTCCACGCCGCCTGGCGGGACGTTCACGCAAGTCAGCTCGGGAAACCACCATGCCTGCGCACTGCGGAGCGACAGCACGGCGGTTTGCTGGGGATCGCTGGATTATGGTGAGATCGCACCGCCGGCGGGCATGTTCACGCAGCTCAGCGTGGGCGATTTCCACACCTGCGGACTGCGGAGTGACGGAACAATCGCCTGTTGGGGAGACAATAGTTATGGACAGGCCATGGCGCCGGCCGGGACCTTCACCCAGGTCAGCGCGGGCGCTTACCATACCTGCGGATTGCAGAGCGACGGCATACTGGTCTGCTGGGGAGACAATCGTTTTGGGCAGTTCAATAATATCCCGGGCGGGACGTTCACGCAGGTCAACGCGGGCCAATGGCATACCTGCGGACTGCACAGTGACGGAACAATCGCCTGTTGGGGAGACGATGGTTATGGCCGGACCACGCCGCCGGGCGGGGCATTCACGCAAGTCAGTGCGGGCGGATATCACACCTGCGGGGTGAAAACCGATGGTACACTGGCCTGCTGGGGGTACAACGGGGATGGTCAGTCCGTGCCGCCGGGTGGGACGTTCATCCAGGTCAGCGCGGGTGGATATCACTCTTGCGGGCTGAGAAGCGACGGCACGCTGGCCTGCTGGGGAGACAATGGTGATTCGCAGCTCCACATCCCTTTCATCATCTCTGGCAGCGCGGGTATCGCCGGGGCAACCTTGAGCTATATAGACGGCACGCCCAAGACCGCCATCGCACATGGCGCCGGGGGGCATTACTCGTTTTCAGTGTCCTATGGCTGGACTGGTGTGGTCACGCCGTCTCTGGCGGGCTATGCTTTCACACCTGCCAGCCTCAGCTATACCAACCTCACGGCGAACCAAATCGCCCAGGACTACGCTGCCGCGCCGATCTTTACGCCCACTTCGACCGATACGAATACTCCTGCCCCCTAACAATTGTTCCGTGACATCATCAACTTCGGCCTGCCGAAGGTGCAGCGCCTCCGCCAGATGCGGTGTCTGAATGGCTTCACTCCCGGCTAGATCTGCAACATCCTGCTGTGCATCGCCTGCCCTATGTGGTTTTCGTAGGGTGCGCGCCAGTTTCAGAATGGGTGACATGGTGCTGTGCATAGGCGCGCGTCGAGAGCTGCAGCTGGCTCAGGCACAGCCCAATGTGGCTGCTTTGATCAGGTTTTCCCCGGTTTCATCCAATTTGCAAAACTTGCGGATCTCCGCCACGCGCATGTCGCGTTGCGATAGTCCCGGTTTTAGCACGGGGCGATAGTCCCGGTTTTAGCACGGGGCATTAGTCCTGGTTCCAGCATATCATCCTGAATCTCTTACGGGACGGGGCACACCAGGGTTGTGCCCGCAAAACGTTTGCGCTGGCGCTCCCGTAAGAACATCGGGACGATGTGGCGGGCTGCTTCCACGCGTCTGCGAATATCCGCCGAGGATTCCCCTAGCCGCTCGCTGGACAGTTTTTCATAATCCACTCTGGGTACTTCGATGTGAATGTCAATCCGGTCGAGCAACGGGCCGGAGATGCGCTTCTGGTGCATCGCCCCGAATCTCTTGCGGGGTTTGGTGACCGTGGAGGGTGCGCAGGTGCAGGGCTTGAGCGCATCTCGCCAATAACCGCATGGGCAGGGATACACACAATCGGACGGCTTTTTCATGCGAGATGAAGGATAGAAGGGTGATTTTGAAGGTATTTCTCAATGCTGACGCTTAATAGATGATGGCTTTGTCTATAAGCTGATCAGAACATAAACCTATTGCCTATCCGAGGGCAATGATTGCTTGTCTAATTTTTATCAGTATACCCGGAAAATCCCAAGGTATATGTAGAATACTTATGAACATGCATGCAGCACGGCCATCTCACGGTGATCTTAAAGTCAGCGTTCTTATACCAAAACCCCTAAATCGAACCGCCAAGCCGCGAAGAACGCGAAGTTTTCGAGGGTTTCTCCCCGGCACTTGCGTCCGGGGCAAGTGTAGCGCGCTTCGCGCCTTCGCGGTGAAAATGCCGGATCGAAGCGTCGGAAAAAGTTGTCTGACAGGACTTTAAGAACACCCTGACGGCCGTCTACTTATGCACAAAAATAATTTCTGGATGTGATATGCTATGAATCCCGCCATGATAGAATATAGTCCATTTTGCGCCTTGAAATTCATTCTCTGTCCTGACGATATTGAAGGCCATGATACCCTTAGACACACTCAAGCTGTTGCGATTAGTGCAGTTGACCGATACAACATTTCCGATTGGCGCGGCGGCTCATTCGCTGGGATTAGAGACGTTGGCCGCTGAAGGTACGCTCGACGCGTCCAACCTGCTCTCTTTCTTACAGCAGTACCTGACCGAAATAGGTGCGCAGGAGGGGCTGTTTTGTCGTGCCGCCTACCGGGTTTACGCCCTCACCCCGCAGGATGTCCTCGAAACAGGTTGGTTGGATCTCAACAGACAGTTGAGCGCTTTCAAGCTCGGGCGTGAAGCTCGAAAAGCCAGCGCCATGCTTGGCAAGCGGTTTTTGCAGCTCGTCTGCACGCTGGAAAATGCCCCTACGCTCCAATTGGCCCATGCCTCAGCCCTAGAAGCTTCAGTCGATATCCATCATGCAACCGCTTTTGGCCTGGTTGGTGCATCTCTGGGAGTCGCAGAAGAAGCGGTCTTATCGGTTTATCTGCAACAGACTACCCTCAGCCTGATATCTGCCTGTCAGCGCCTGATGCCTCTTGGGCAGGTGCAAGCGGCGCAAATCTTGTGGACGTTAAAACCGGAGCTTCTGGCGGCAGCGCACAAAAGCTATACCGGTGATCTTGAGGGAGATGCCAGTTATTGTTTTCCCGGCCAGGTTGAAATGGCCGGGCTGCGCCACCCTACAATGCCCACGCGCCTGTTTATTAGTTGAAATGTTGATGATGGATCCGGCCGCCTCACCTCTTTTGAGCCCTCGTCTCAACGGTGCTTTGCAATTAAGCTTCAAGCAGGAGCCAACGCGTGGAAAAACCGTTTTACAAATCGTTGAACAAACCCCGCCCTTAAAGGTCCTACGTGCTTTTCAATTGCAGGATGGCGCTGTCCTGGCACATTTGCATAATATTTCCGGCGGTATTCTGGGCGGCGATTCTCTTGTACTGACGGTTTCCATCGGTAAGAATGCGCGGGTTCAACTAACCACCCCCGGTGCCACGCGGGTTTACCGCCACCGTCTAGGCTTGCCGGATGCCAATCAACACACGCGGATTAATATCGAACCTAGCGCGTTGCTGGAATATCTCCCTGATCCTTTGATTCCCTTTAAGCAGGCGCGCTATCGCCAATCTACCCAAATACAACTCGCGCCCGATGCAGGCTTGTTCTGGTGGGAAACAATTGCACCGGGGCGTGAAGCGCATGGCGAACGCTTTGGCTACGACTATTTGGAAATGACGCTTGAAATTTATGCCGATCGTCGCCCGATTGCTTTCGAACGCTATAAGCTCTGCCCCCAGGATGCGGCGCTTTCATCGCCGGTGCGCCTGGGTGCGTATCTTTACCACACCACATTCTACATTTGCCGGGTGGGGGTATCGGAAGTTATCTGGCTTGCGCTCGAAGAAGAATTAACATCGATTGCGCAGAGCCATACCCAATCAGGAGAGACAGTGTGGGGTGTCAGCACCTTGCCGTCAGATGGAATTGTAATCCGCGGGTTCAGCAAGTCTCATCGATCTGTGCCTGCACAACTCACCAGTTTTTGGCGGGCGGCCAAACAAAGACTGTATGCCAGGGACATCATTATTCCGCGTAAAAATTATTAAATCGTCGCATTGACATCATCGGTCTTTTTAAAAAGCGGTGTGGTGGATTGAGATCCACCACACCGCTTTTTACATGGGGTAGGGGAATACTACCTGTTTGGAGCATAGATTATCCAGCACAGCGTATTGGTACCCGGGTAATCTTTCGAAAAACCACCCGCATGGGGAATAGGTGATGCGGGTGGCCACCCATACAATAATGATTACCTTAGACCGGTCTAACCAATTCTTACTAAAGTCTCGGAGGAGAACGCAATGAAATTACGCACGATTACCCAGAAGTCACGCTCAATCCTATTCACTCTACTCGTTCTGATGCTTTTACTTTCAGCCTGCGGACCCAGCCAGTCCACCCCTACGGAAGTATCTGGTTCTCCCACCGAAGGCACCACCGCAACGCCGGGCGCCAGTGGGGATACGATCAAAGTCGGCATTCTTCACTCTTTGAGCGGCACCATGGCCATTAGCGAAGTCTCGGTGCGCGATGCCACGCTGTTGGCAATCAAAGAGATTAACGCCAAGGGCGGCGTGCTTGGCAAACAGTTGGAACCCGTTATCGAAGACGGAGCCAGTGACTGGCCGACCTTTGCCGAGAAAGCCGGCAAGCTGCTCAACGAAGACAAGGTCGCCGTGATCTTCGGCTGCTGGACGAGCGCCAGCCGTAAAGCTGTTCTGCCCGTTGTGGAACAGAATAATGGTTTGCTGTTCTACCCGGTGCAGTACGAAGGCCTGGAATCCTCGCCTAATATCTTCTATACGGGTGCTGAACCTACCCAGCAAATCATCCCCGGCGTGAAATACCTGTTGGACAAGGGATACAAGAATATTTACCTGCTGGGCTCCGATTACGTTTTCCCACGCACGGCCAACACGATTATCAAGGCCCAGTTGAAAGATGCCGGCGCAACCCTGGCGGGTGAGGAATATTTGCCCCTGGGCGGCACCGAGTTCAGCACCATCCTCGCTAAAATCAAGGATGCCAAGCCCGATGCCATCTTCAGCACGCTGAACGGTGATAGCAATGTGGCTTTCTTCAAGCAGTTCAAGGATGCCGGCTTCACTGCCGAAAGCCTGCCGGTCATGTCGGTTAGCATCGCGGAAGAAGAAGTGCGCGGTATCGGTCCGGATATTATCGCCGGTCAACTGGTGGCCTGGAACTACTATCAGACTACCGATACTCCTGAGAACAAAGCTTTCGTTGCTGCGTACAAAGCCGCGTATGGTGCCGATCGCGTAACGGATGATCCCATCGAAGCCGGTTACTTTGGTGTCTATCTCTGGAAGGCGCTGGTCGAAGCGGCCGGTACCACCAACGTGGATGCCATCAAGGCCATCGCAACCACCGCTAATATTGAATTCAAGGCCCCCGAGGGCCTGGTCAAGGTGGACGGTGCGAATCATCACACTTGGAAGACCGTGCGCATCGGCAAGATCCGCCCTGATGGCCTGATCGACGAAGTCTTTGCCTCGAACGGCCCGGTTGAACCGGATCCCTTCCTCAAAGGCTACGAGTGGGCCAAGGGGATTGCCGATGCAATGAAGTCGCCCTAAGCGCAGCAAACCTTTCATAGGGTTTTTGACCTGGAATTGGGAGATTCCTGGTCCACAACGGATCAGAGATCTGGGATTGGCTCATAACCGTCCCTGATCTCTGGTCCATCCTCTATTTTTCAAGAAAGCATTAGGCCATACCATCCGGGAAGGAAACGAGAGCGCATGAGCAGCTGGATATCACAGATTTTCAACGGCCTGAGTTTGGGATCCATCCTTCTGATGATCTCACTCGGGTTGGCTTTTTCATTCGGGCTGATGAAGGTCATCAATATGGCGCATGGAGAATTTATCATGATTGGCGCTTATGTGACCTTTGTTTTCCAAAAAAGTTTTGCAGATGCCCTGGGGGGTACCAATTTGGGGCTCTGGTTTTTGCTTTCCATCCCGATTGCTTTCTTGATTACGGGACTGATCGGCATATTCCTGGAAAAAGGCTTGATCCGTTATCTATATGGACGCCCGCTGGATACATTGCTGGCGACCTGGGGCGTCGGGTTAATCCTGCAGCAGGCGGCCCGCAGCATCTTTGGCGCACCGAATGTGCAGGTAGTCAGTCCTTCCTGGCTGGATGGCGGCCTCAATCTTCTTGATAATGTTCTTCCGTACAAACGCTTGTTTATTATTGGCCTCGTCATCCTGGCAGTCGCACTCATTTATATATTTCTCTACCGCACCACAAACGGACGGCGTATACGCGCCGTGATGCAGAATCGTGAAATGGCCTCCTGCCTGGGGGTGCCTTCTGAAACGGTGGATGCGCTGACGTTTGGGTTGGGAGCTGGTCTGGCGGGTATGGCCGGATGCGTCTTGACGTTGATTGGCCCTATCGGCCCGAGCATTGGCACAAGCTATATCGTAGATGCTTTTTTGGTCGTGGTATTGGGCGGCGCAGGTGGGTTTGCCGGCACCATCCTGGCCGCGCCGCTGATCGGAATTTCGAATAGCATCCTTGAATTTGCCACAACCGCATCCATCGCGAAAGTGCTGGTATTTGTCCTGATCATTCTATTTCTTCAATGGCGGCCGACGGGTATTCTGGCGCAGCGCTCACGCTAAATCCAAATTGATCGAGGAAATCATGAAGAATCTTCACGCTGGAATCCGACACTACGCCAGAACCTGGGGGGGGATCACCATCATTGCAATCATCCTTCTCTCGGCACCGCTTTTTCTTTCCGATTTTCGACTGACCTTGCTGGGCAAGTTCCTCACCTTTGCAATTGTGGCCATGGGAATGGTTTTAATCTGGGGCTTCGGCGGGATGCTCAGCCTGGGGCAGGGTCTATTCTTTGGCCTAGGGGCCTACGCCCTGGCCATGTACTTGAAACTTGAAACAGCCCAGGGCCGCCTCCCCGATTTTATGGTCTGGACCGGGCTCACAGAATTGCCCTGGTTCTGGACTCCGTTCCAATCTCCTGTTTTTGCGATCGCGATGGTGATCATCATCCCTACGGTTGTAGCCGCCATCTTGGGGTTCTTCGTCTTTCGCAGCCGTATCCAGGGTGTTTACTTTTCCATTATCACCCAGGCGCTGACTTTGCTGGTCAGCACCCTGCTGATCGGGCAGCAGCCTTTTACGGGCGGGACAAACGGGCTAACCAACCTCACCTCCATCTTCGGTTACCCGCTTGCCAGCCAGCAAACAAAAGATGTTTTATACATGGTCACGGTCGTGTGCCTGATTGCAGTATATATATTCTGTCGAAAGTTGACAAACTCACGCTTTGGGCGGCTGCTGGTCGCCATGCGTGATGATGAGTCGCGGGTGCGCTTTTTGGGATACGACCCGGTGGTGATCAAAACCATCACTTTTGCCATCGCTGCCGCCATTACTGGAATTGCCGGGGCTTTGTACGTTCCACAGGTGGGGATTATTTCCCCATCCACGCTGGGCGTTGTTTTCTCCATTGAAATGGTTATCTGGGTCGCCGTCGGCGGTCGTGGAACACTTGTAGGCGCCATTATCGGCGCGCTTCTGGTCAACTGGGGACGCAGCACGTTTAGCGAAAAATTCCCCGACATCTGGTCGTATTTCCTGGGTGCGCTGTTTATCGTGGTCGTACTGCTATTCCCTCAAGGCATTGTCGGAACCCTGCAAACCGCCATCGGCAAACTGCGTGACAAGCTAATGAAGCCCAATCTCACTGCGCTCGATGCCGGTTCGTCTTCCGAAGCGACCCGGCTGGAAAGCTGATCCAAACGAGAAACACTACCCGATCGGGTAATATGAAATTCATTGCTTGACTTCTATAATCCTTTAATCCGTTCCAATAAGAAATGAATACTGTCAGAGCAATTTTGGATTTATCCTGATCAAGGAGAGAATCTTATGTCAGAAAACAACAGCATTCTGGATGTACAAAATGTGACCGTTCGTTTCGATGGATTCACGGTCCTGGACAATTTGAACTTTTCAATGGGATACGGCGAGCTGCGCTTTCTGATTGGCCCCAACGGCGCTGGTAAAACGACCCTGCTCGATATCATCACAAGCAAGACCAAACCCACAACCGGTAAAGTTATATTTGACAGCAAAGTCAATATCAGCGAATGGCTGGAACACAGAATTGTGCAGCACGGCATCGCCCGCAAATTCCAGACCCCGTCCATTTTTGCCAGCCTTAGCGTTTTTGAGAATTTGGAATCTGCGGTTAGTTTTCGACATCGCAGCATTCAATTGTTCCGCCGACTGTCCCGCCAGCAGGCTGAACGGATCCACGAAACATTGGAATTAATTGGCTTGACCGGCAAGACGCACGTAAAAGCCGGCTTGCTTTCGCACGGCGAGAAGCAGTGGCTCGAAATCGGTATGCTCCTGATTCAGGAGCCTAAACTGCTTCTATTGGACGAACCCGTGGCAGGCATGACGCGCCAGGAACGTAACCGAACCGGGGAACTGCTCCAGAAAATTGCCAAGGATCGGGCTATCGTTGTAGTCGAACATGATATGGAATTCGTGCGCGCATTTGCAAACACGGTGACGGTTTTGCACATGGGCCAGGTTTTATGTGAAGGGCCGATGGATCAGGTCCAAAATGATTCTCGCGTCATCGAAGTATATCTTGGCCGAAAGCAGGATGAGGCGAAACCTCGAAAGCACCAGCGCACCGCAATCCCCAAAAATTTCGGTGGACAGCTTCCTCAAATTTCCACTGCTGTAGCGCAGTCAGCAAGTTAACATGTTCAATGTTGAAGAATTACAGGTTTATTACGGTGAGAGTCAAATTCTCAGTAGTGTGTCTTTAGAGGTGCGCCCCAAACAGGTGGTATGCTTGCTGGGGCGTAATGGGGTCGGCAAAACAACCCTGATGAAAACAATCATTGGGGTCAATAAATCTCGTAAAGGCAAAATTACGCTATCTGGAGAAGACCTGACTCGTTATCAGCCCAATCAACGCGCCTGGGCGGGTATTGGCTATGTCCCTCAAGGACGAGGTATCTTTCCCTATCTGAGCGTTTATGAAAATTTATTGATGGGCTTTGAAGCAAGCGGGAAGTATAAGTTCAGCCAGGATGCGCTGGATGAAATATACCAACTATTCCCCGTTTTAAAAGAGATGCGCAAGCGCGTTGCCGGGACGCTGAGCGGCGGCCAGCAACAGCAACTCGCGATCGCACGGGCTTTGGTGCGCTGTCCCAAGCTCTTGCTACTGGACGAACCTACTGAAGGTATTCAGCCTTCGATTATGTTGGAAATTGAAGAAGTCATTTTGTCTTTGCAAGCGCAGAAGGGCATCTCGATTTTGGTAGTCGAGCAATTTTTGGAGTTCGCGTTGTCGGTTGCCGATTACTTCTATATTATGGAAACTGGTAAGATCGTTGAACAAGGCAGTATTGAGAAATTCAACGATGAGATCGCCAAAACATATCTATCCGTGTAGAGATGAATGCGATTGATATTGATAAGGCCTGCATTAGTCAGGTAATTACGATTTAAGGAGCAGAGGCATGCACCTTACGCAGCGAGAACAGGAAAGACTCTTAATTCACGTTGCGGCTGATGTAGCCCGCAAGCGTCAGCAGCGTGGACTGAAGCTAAACTATCCCGAAGCCGTGGCTATTTTAACAGCCGAAATCCTGGAAGCAGCCCGCGACGGAAAGAGCGTTTCTGAAATTATGAGTTTTGGCGCCACCATTCTGAAACGCGCAGATGTCATGGATGGAATCCCAGAAATGATCCACGAGGTCCAGGCCGAGGCAACTTTCCCGGATGGCACTAAGCTGGTAACGCTCCACGATCCGATCCAATGAAAACAATATTGACGAGGTAGCCATGAATCCAGGAGAATATATTCTCGAAGAGCGCATGATCCAAGCCAATGCAGGCCGGGAAACGTTCAAAGTTGTCGTCAAGAACAGCGGTGACCGCCCCGTGCAGATTGGCAGTCATTTTCATTTTTTTGAAGTCAACCGCTCCCTGCTTTTTGAGCGCAAAAGCGCGTACGGAATGCGTTTGAACATCCCGGCTGGGACAGCCGTACGGTTCGAACCGGGCGATGAAAAACAAGTCGAGTTGGTTGCACTGGGTGGCGCGCGGGTTGTTTACGGACACCGCGGTTTGGTGAACGGAGCATTGGATAACCCTCAAGTGCGCGAAAAAGCCCTGGCGCGCCAGGCCGGCCAAAGCCTGGACCCTAATGATGATAAGGATCAATCATGAGCCTGCAGATTCCAGCGCATGTGTATGCCGATTTATATGGCCCGACTGTTGGAGACCGCATCCGGCTGGCGGATACTGAACTGATTATTGAAATCGAGCGCGATTTTACCGTCTATGGCGATGAAATCACCTTCGGCGGCGGGAAAGTCATCCGCGACGGGATGGGCCAGAGCAGCCGCCAGGGACGTGAAGGCAAGGATGGCGACGGCGCTCTCGATCTGATCATTACTAATGCGGTTATCATCGACCATTGGGGCATTGTCAAGGGCGATATCGGCATCCGTAACGGGCGCATCGTCAAAGTCGGTAAGGCTGGGAATCCAGACATCATGGACGGCGTCGACCCCCGACTAGTTGTCGGGCCTTCCACAGAAGTGATCGCCGGGGAGAATATGATTGTCACTGCCGGGGGCATAGACAGTCACATCCACTTCATCGCGCCGCAGCAAATCTACGAAGCTTTGAGCAGTGGTGTCACGACCATGATTGGCGGCGGCACTGGCCCTGCTACCGGCACGGACGCCACAACCTGCACTCCCGGCGCATGGAATATGGCCCGCATGTTGCAGGCCCTAGAAGCCTGGCCAATGAATTTTGGCCTTTTGGGCAAGGGCAACGCGTCCACTGAGTTGCCGCTGATCGAGCAACTCGAAGCCGGAGCCTGTGGGTTAAAGCTGCACGAAGACTGGGGCACTACGCCTGCTGCGATCGATACCTGTCTGTCCGTCGCCGACAAATATGACGTCCAGGTCGCCATCCACACCGATACAATCAACGAGGCCGGTTTTGTTGAAGAGACAATTGCCGCAATCCGCGGACGCACCATCCACACCTACCACACGGAGGGCGCGGGCGGCGGACACGCCCCCGACATCATCCGGATTGCATCCTACCCGTATATTCTGCCCTCGTCGACCAATCCCACCCGCCCTTACACTATCAACACGATTGCCGAGCATCTGGATATGCTGATGGTCTGTCACCATCTGAATCCCCAGGTGCCTGAAGATGTGGCCTTTGCGGAAAGCCGCATCCGGCCTGAGACGATTGCTGCCGAGGACATTCTGCATGACCTAGGCGTTTTCAGCATGCTTTCTAGCGACTCGCAGGCTATGGGGCGCATCGGCGAAGTGATCATGCGCACCTGGCAAACAGCCCATAAAATGAAGGTACAGCGTGGGTCTCTGCCTGAAGACACGGCGCGTAACGATAATTTTCGCGCCAAACGTTACGTTGCCAAATACACGATCAACCCGGCCATTACTCACGGTGTCAGCCACGAAATCGGCTCGATCGAACCCGGCAAGCTGGCCGACCTGGTGTTGTGGAAACCGGCCTTCTTTGGAGTCAAACCAGAGATGGTTGTCAAAGGTGGGTTCATTGCCTGGAGCGCCATGGGGGATGCCAACGCCTCAATCCCCACGCCACAACCGGTGCTATACCGCCCCATGTTTGGCGCGTTTGGCGGTGCCACAGCCGCCACCAGCCTGACGTTTATCTCCGGCATGGCCTTTGAAGCCGGTTTGCAGGAAAAAATTGGCCTGCGCAAGACGGCCAGCCCGGTCAAGAACTGCCGCGCCATCGGCAAGGCAGATATGATCCACAATGACGCTACCCCGGTGCTGGAAGTTGACTCTGAAACCTATGAAGTCCGCGCCGACGGCGTTCTGTTGACATGCGCCCCCGCCACCGAACTCCCCATGGCACAGCGTTACTTCTTGTTTTAATCAACGATATGTTGGTTGAGTAGGGCGGTGTTGTTCCGCCCGTACACCTGCACTTGCCGCAGGTGCAAGTGTCGAAACCAACAATGAGCAACTGCTGTCAGATGATGTGGTTTCGGTACGCAGCGCCTTTGACGACACCACTCAACCACCTCAAGCATTGAGTTCAGGAGACAAACCAATGTTAGACTCACCTATCAGCCAACTCTTCAAGGTCGGCATCGCCGGGCCGGTGGGCAGCGGCAAAACGGCGCTGGTGGCGCGGCTTGCGGAACGCCTGAAGGACAAGTACAACTTGGCTGTGGTGACCAATGATATTTACACTAAAGAAGATGCCGAGTTTCTGCTTCGAAATGATATTCTGCCAATGCAGCGCGTGCGCGGTGTGGAGACGGGCGCCTGCCCGCACTCGGCCATCCGCGATGACGTTTCGATGAATCTGGAAGCGGTCATTGAACTGAGCCAAACCTTGCCTGGCCTGCAAATGGTTTTCATCGAAAGCGGCGGCGATAACCTGAGCGCCTCGTTCAGCCCTGAGTTGGTGGACACCTGGATTTATGTGATCGACGTAGCCGCCGGGGATAAAATCCCGCGTAAAGGCGGACCCGGCATTACGCGTTCTGAATTGCTGGTGATCAACAAAATTGACCTGGCTCCTTTCGTAGGCGCTTCTCTTGAAGTGATGGAGCGCGACTCACGGGTGGTACGCAAGGAACTGCCCTTCATCTTTACCAACCTGAAAGATGGTACCGGCTTGGATGAGGTGGTTGCCTGGGTTGAAGCGCGCTTCGCCGCCGGCCCTGCGCCAAGTGTAAATTTTAAGGAAATGGCTGCGCAGGCGGATCATCATCATGACCACGACCACTTGCATTAGAATGACATACAGACTGCCCAGAGAAAGCATCCTCTGGGCAGTCTGTATTGATTTGTTCTTCATTCCAAAAACAAACTAACATCAAGACAACATCAGCTTCGGCCTATACTGCAACGCCTCCGCCAGGTGCGGCGTTTGGATTCCCTCACTCCCTGCCAGGTCCGCAATCGTGCGCGCCAGTTTCAGGATGCGATGGTAGGCGCGCGCCGAGAGTTGCAGCTGGCTCATGGCGGCCTTGATCAGGCTTTCGCCGGTTTCATCCAGCTTGCAAAACTTGCGAATTTCCGCAACACGCATATCGGCGTTGCAGACCAGGGTCGTACCCGCGAAGCCTTCGCGCTGACGCTGGCGGGCAGCTTCCACGCGTTTGCGAATATCCGCCGAGGATTCCCCCAGCCGGTCGCTGCTCAGTTTGTCGTAATCAACACGCGGCACTTCGATATGGATGTCAATCCGGTCGAGCAACGGGCCGGAGATGCGTTTCTGGTATTTTGTGACCGTGGACGGGGCGCAGGTGCAAGGTTTGAGCGAATCTCGCCAGTAACCGCAAGGGCAGGGATACCCGCAATTACACATTTGTTTCATGCGAGATGAAGGACAGAAAGATAATTTTAAAATCCTATTTCAAAGCTAACGCCCTAATAGAGAATTAAAGCCAGAATTCCCGGAACGGCGGCCGCCGTTCCGGGAATTCTGGCATACTACTGATTTTTTGAAAGAGGCTCATCATCGTCATGTGGCACGAGAAAATCCGTCACCCACACCGTTTGCGATCCCTTTGGCCCATTAGCGACCAAAGCTACAACGTGATATCCCATCGGCCACTGAGTAAGCTTATCAACATACTCAAAGACCTTCTGAGAAGTGTCGACCTTCGCGACGTCCTGCCCATCAATTTGAAGCGTCAGTTCCTGCTGCTGCACAGACTCCATGTTGCCCACCCGGATAATAAGCGGTTCGCCTGACATGACAGTTGGCGCTCCGAAAGCATTCGTTTCAGAGATCACGTCAATCGATGGTTTTTTGCTTGCAAGTGTCTCCGCCATTCCGGGGCCCATCTTTCCTGGCTCCTTGGAATAAAGCTCAAGCTGTGATGAGTCGGTGATCAACGACATTTTTTGGTTTTGGAAAAGCATGCCCTGAATTACGCCCTGTTTCGAAAGCAATGGGTCCGGGAGATCAGTGTCTTTCTCAAAGTCGACCTTCAGGTTTGGCAAATCGCCGTACGTCAACAGCACGCTACCTTGAGACACTGAAACAAGAGTTGTTCCGCCCGACTGATTGATGGCGGTGATCTGGCCATCCATTACAATCAGGGCTTGGATCGATTTTGGATCAGGATGCTCATCGAGCAGAAGGTCACGGTTGAACTTATCGAACGGACAGGGCTTGCATAGAAGTTCGTTCCAGTTCAATGCGCTGGTCAGGGTCATGTCGATTCGCCATATCCCTCGTCCGTAGGTCGAGGCCCAGACGCTACCACAACCATCAAGCCAAAAGAATGAGGTAGTGTTGACAATCCCGTCTGAGCCGGTTACCGGTCTCCACGTCCAGCCGCCGTCAGAGGAAAAGTATGCGCCTCCTTGCCGCGTACCGATCAGGACGCGACTTGAATTATCCGGGCAAAAGCTGATGGATGAGACCAACGTAGCAGTCCGATCACCCGCCGATAATCCCATAAGATATTCGCCGTGATGGCTGACCAAATCGGTCAGGCCCGGGATTTCGTGCCAATTGTCTCCGCCGTCGGTGCTAACCTTGACGCTGTTCCCTGATCCATCCGCCGCAATGATATGTGTCGCATCATTCGGATCGACACCGTAGACTTCATACGAAATTTGTGTCGGAAACACGCCTATTGTGCCAAACTCGTCCATCCTTGCATATCGGATGGATCCAGTTCCGCCGGAAGAAAATCCGGATACTCGAACAAGCCCAACAACTTGTTGATCATTCTGCGTGCCCGTTTGTAGCGCTTGGATGAGCGTGGGATCAGATGCGGGACCTGCAGGTTTTGGTCGGTCATGCTGCGCCTCAGGAATAACGGCAATTTGACGCCACGTTGCCCCGGTATCGGTTGTGTATTGCATTCCATGGTCAATCGATTGAACATAGGTGCCTTGTGACAGAATTACGGGGGTAGAGAAGTGCTGGGCGGATGCGGGCCACTGGGTGCTGTTTTCAAAAAGCGAATCAGTGATGAGATTTTGACCCATGCACCCTGCGCTGATTTTGACACCTGTAACGCTTGGGACTCTACGTAGCATACCGAAGCCCCACCCCTCCGTACAAAGACCTGAGCTGCGTGACTGGCCTACAGCAAACACACCGTCGTGCCAGGTTGCAAAATACAAATCCGGGAATGAGCCGGTGCCGTTATACTGGCCTGTAACCTCTGTCACCTGATTAGCATCCAAGCCAAGCCAAGGACGAGTAATCCAATCAAAGTTCGTTCCATCCGTCGTGCTCTCTAAACCCCCATCGGAACTCATGAGATATATTCTGGCAGGTTGTCGTGGGTGGAACGCGAGATCGCGCACGTCATGGTCATTTTGGCGAAGAGTCAAACGCGACCATACAGGCGTTTCCCTGGTGGGCTCCGTGGTTGCATCGAACGAAGTCACCCTCGTATTGCAACGATCGCCAAAATACAACTTCACTTGGGCTTGTTGTTGAACCGCTTTAGCAAATGCGATTCCGCCGCAATTATTCGCACCAGGATCGACCGTAATTTGTGACCACGACAAACCGCCGTTGGTCGTCTCGTAGAGCTGTTTTGCATCGTTGATGGCATATGCGCGATCTCCGCTGCGCGGGTCGCGAGAGAGTCCATGGATATACGAGATGTGGTCTATTCCGGTCGTTTCTCGATGCCACCTCGTTCCATCATCACGTGAATACCAAACACCGCCTGGACCTCCAATAATTAGATGACCGCCTCCGAGGGCTGTGATCGAAGAAAACATCGATGCGCCTGGTATCTCAACATGCCTCCAAGTTCCAGCGTCTGGTGAGCCAATTGCCACCCCACAATCTGTCCCGATGTAGATTTGTGCGGTATCCGGTGCCACTGCAATATCGTATGCGCCTGGAGTCGCCGAGCATTGCGGTCCAGGTGCCGGAAACAAGGAATAAACGCGAGCGAGATTCGTCCAGCCGGACCAAGGAGGGCCTTGTATCCAGACACCGCCCCCGCTCGCCTCGAATCCCGCCGCAGCGGTCACAATGATGCTTCCGCCTCGAAGGTAAGCAATGCCCAACGTGCTATTACTTGGCAGTGTATCTTCGTGCCGCCAAGTTAGCGCGCCATCGAAGCTTCGAAAGAGTCCGCCTGATTCTGAGGCGACCAGCACATTGTTTTCGTTTCCGGGATCAACTCCGATCGTACTGATTGGGCCATTTCGCGGACGGTTTAGCACGTCCACCGGAACGTTCGGATGTAGTTGGCTAACGTTAAAGGTGACAGAAATGTCGAAGTGTGGTGCGCCCGCGCCGCCACCCCCGCCGCCACAGGATGAAAGCAAAAACGTCGCGCACAAGAATGACAAGGCTAGCGTTCTTAATACATTACGGTATGCGACTGGGTTTTTCATAAGAATACTCCTTCTGAAATCTGGTAGTAGATAATTTTCAAAGTTGAAAGATATATAAGCATGAGTAGGCCAGCGCCAAAGATGCGCAAGGTGAGAATGAAGACCTGATACGGTTGTGATTTTTCAGCACTAGAATCAGACGCCGGCATTGTGTCTGACCTTTTTCATGGCACCCGCGCCGGCGCGAAGGCTGGGAACAATAGGCTTTCGAGTATCAAACCTGAGACGAGCAATTTGCGTGTGTTCATTTTTTTCTCCTTTGGGCATTGAATGAATATAATACCTGCGCTCATAAATTGCGCTTTTTGTCGAGCATAAAAGCGCAATTTATAACCGGGGCGGGTATAGTTTTTGCAATTCAACCAGAACGCTGGTTTTCACTTAATGCAAATGCTTCCCGAACGGATTCTCCGCCTAGCATTGGGCGCGGCGATCAATTGACTTGTGAGTGCTAACGCAGCAGGACTAATCATCAATTGAACAAATAGCATTTCATCGCGTTGCTCCTTTTAGGGCTGGTGAATCAGAATGGCGCGTCCGGGCTCGGCGATTATTTGGTGGATGTTGTCGGGATAGTTCGTCCGAAAGAGAATTCGCGTTGGCTGTCCTCGCTCGATAAAGCTCGCAATGTCGAGCGCGACCGCGTCTGGTGCCTCCCACAAAAGGGAATGCCCCAAGTCGGTTTGCTCGCCGGTCTCTGGGGCTGGCAGCACGCCATACTGCTTCCACCAGAACGAGCCCTTGCCTGCAGCTGCCGCGGTAAGACTTTCGATCAGAGTCTGCTCGATATCGCGCGAAAACACATTATCCTGTACGCCCCAGAGTACGAGTGTTGGCACTTGCAGGTGCTTGAGGCGCTCCGTGTTATCGGCCGCCGCGATTGCTTGCAGCGCACCGATCCACGTTCCCAAAGGTGTCGCTGCTACCTCGGGGCGGATTTGATCGAGGAACGACGGTGCTGCAATG
>WNFL01329637.1_pt2 | contig 87780 bp, 77 predicted proteins | sample 5400361 | NCBI WGS metagenome assembly WNFL01 (sample SAMN13153351, study PRJNA577476) | soil metagenome | isolation source: 40 cm soil on Douglas fir-dominated hillslope | place: USA:California | collected 2013-09-17
GGGCACGGCTACAATTACCTGGACGAATATAACATCCGCAGCCAGTACAGCTACGACGACCTGGGGCGCCAGATCGCCATGACGGACCCCTACGGCACCGTGACGCGCACGTACTACGACGCGCTCGGCCGCACGGTCAGCCTGGTGCGCAACCTGGCCGGCCAGGGCATCGCCACCGGCACTCCGCCGGCCCGCGACGGCAGCGAGACCAACCTGCGCGTGGATACGGCCTACGACGAGGCCGGGCGGGTGAAAGAGACGGTCGATGAACTTGGCAAGACCACCAGCTACGATTACGACGACCTGGGCCGCCGCACGGCTGTGACGGATCCGTTGGACGCAAGCACGCATTCCGCTTACAACGGTTTGGGCCAGTTGGTGCTCGCCACGGATGCCAAGGGCGTGGTGACGAAATACGAATACGACGGCGCCGGCCGCCTGGCGGCCGTGGTGGAGAACTATCGCTATGGTATCACGCCGGACGAAGAGACCAACGTGCGCACCGAATACGGCTACGATGCGGACGGCAACCGCCTGACCATCACCGACGGCAACGATCACGAGACCGTCTTCACCTACGACGGCATGAACCGCCTGGCGAGCGAGACCGACGCGGAAGAGCACCTGTGGGAATATACCTACGATGCGCTCGGCAACCGCACGCACATGACCGACGCCAACGAGCACGCGACGGCGTACAGCTACAACCCGCTCGGGCTGCTGGAGGCCATCGATACCACCGGCAGCGCTGCGGACGTATCCTTCGATTACGACGCCGCCGGGCGGCGCAAGGAGATGACCGACGCCCAGGGCGCGACCAGTTGGGACTACGACAGCCTGGGCCGCCCGCTCTCGGTCACCGACCCCTTCGACCAGACCGTGGCCTATGGCTACGACGCGCTGGGCAACCGCACCGGCCTGACCTACCCGGACGAAAACCAGGTGACGTATCTTTACAACGATCTCAGCCAGTTGAGCCAGGTGACTGACTGGAACGACCAGGAGACCCAGTATGGTTACGACCCGCTCGGACGCGTGCAGGAGATCGAGCGCGACAATGGCTTGGATACCTCCTACAGTTATGACGACGCCGGTCACCTGACGGATATCCAGCACGTGCTGGCCACTGCCACGCTTTCGAGCTTCCATTATGAATACGACCCCAACGGCAACCGCATCCAGGCCATCGAAAACGTCAAGCAGCCCGTGCTGCCTTCCCCCACGCCAACGCTGACCCCTACACACACGCCCACGCCCACCGTGACGCTGACCCCCACCGAAACGCCGACCGAACCGGGCGGTTACAACCCGTCCGGCGGCATGTCGCTGGTCAGCCTGAACCAGCGCCCGCACGGCGACGACCCCACCGAGACGCCGACGCCCACCGCAACACCGACGGTCACAAAAACACCGACCGTGACGCAAACTCCCACCAGCACACCATCGACCTGCACCACCTGGAATGCGGCCGACGATTTCCGCACCTCCCCAAACCAGGAGAACCCCAACCGCGATTCGTGCAACAACCTGGATGTATGGAGTTACATGGAAAGCACTAGCCTGACGCGCAACCCGGATAACTACAGTTTGCTGCCGAATTTTGCGTCTAACGGGTTCTCTATCACGGGATTTAACACTTGGTATTCAAACGGGACCTTTCCGCTGGTGGCTTATAACGCTTACGGTTCAACGATTAATTCCGGTTCACTTAGCTTTCCAGCAGATACATTAATGGTGCATCCCGGATCCAGCCAGATGGGGATTCTCGCCTGGACAAGCCCCTTGGATGGCTACGTCTCCATCACCGGCGGGGTACATGACCTGGATGCAGGCGGCGTCGACGGTATCCTGTGGTATCTTGACAAAGGCTCCACCAACCTGGCTTCCGGCAGCTTCAACAACGGCGGCTCGCAGGACTTCGCCGACGGCGCCGGCGGCGGTGGTCTGCATACGGTAGCCGTCAGCATTGGCGACGTGATCTACCTGGCCATCCATCCGAATGGCAATTACTATAGCGATTCCACGCAGGTCGATCTGACGATCAGTGTAGTCAGTACGCCAACCGCCACTCCCACGCCTTCGACCTGCGGCAGTTGGGACGTGACCGATGAATTCCGCACTGCGCCCTACCGCGAGAACCCCAACCGCGATTCGTGCAACCACCTGGGGGTCTGGAGCTTCATGGAAAGCAGCGGCCTGGCGCGCAACCCGGCCACCTATTCGCTGCTGCCCAACTTTGCTGCCAACCTTTTCGGCCAGGCCGGCCTGAACGCCTGGACCAGCGCCGCCACCTATCCATACCTGGCCCTCAACACCACCGGCTCGACGATCACGTATACTTCCACCAGTTGGCAAGCCGGCGCGCTCTCGGTGCACCCCGGCAACACCACGCTGGGGATCATCGCCTGGACCAGTCCGGTCGACGGCTACGTGAAAGTCAGTGGCACGGTCAACGACGACGCCACCGGGGGCGACGGCATCCTGTGGTACATCGACAAGAACTCCACCAACCTGGCGAACGGCAGCATGAGCAACGGCGGCACGCAGGACTTCGAGGACGGCACCAATGGCAACATGTTGAACACGGTGGCCGTCAGCATTGGCGATGTGATCTATCTTGCCATTCATCCGAATGGCGGTTACTACTATGATTCCACGCGTATCGATCTCTCGATCATCGTCACGGGCACCCCGACACCCACGATCACGCCAACCGTCACGCTGACACCGACCATCACGCTGACACCCACCATCACACTCACACCGACGATTACGCTGACGCCCACCATCACGCCAACAATCACCCTTACGCCGACGATCACCCGCACTCCCACCATCACGAAGACACCCACCGTGACGCGCACACCCACCCGTACGCGCACCTCCACGCGCACGGTGACCCCCACCAAAACGCGCACGCCCACGCGTACGCTTACGCCCACACGCACGGCCACACCCAGCCCCACGCCCATCTCGGGCCTGAGCCAGGTGGTGATAGACTACACCTACGACCCGCTCCAGCGCCTGACCGCCGCGGACTACTCCACCGGCGATTACTACCATTACACCTACGATGAAGTTGGCAACCGCCTGAGCCAGGCCAGCAGTATCAGCAGCGTCACAGACACCGTTAACTATGTGTACGACGATGCCAACCGCATTGATACCGTTGATTCAGTCGCATACAGCTTCGACGCCAACGGCAACTTATTGGATGACGGCGTGAACACCTATACTTACGACCCGGCCAATCGCCTTTCCACGGTCGACGGTCCATCGCCTGCCCTAGGTGTGTTGGGGTCCGCGGTCTATGTTTATAACGGCCTCGGAGACCGCCTGCAGCAGACCGTGGATAGCGTGACCACCACGTACACCTTGGACCAGGTTGCTGGGCTGACTCAAGTGTTGGATGACGGCACGAATAGCTATCTCTATGGTAATGGCCGCATTGCACAGGTCAACACCGGCACGGAATACTTCCTGGGCGATGCCTTGGGCTCCGTGCGCCAGATGACGGACGGCAGCGGTGTGGTCAAGCTGGCCCGCGCCTACGATCCCTATGGCGTCACCCGCCAGGACGATGCCACCCGCCAGACGATGTATGGGTTCACGAGTGAGCAGGGCGATCCGAGCGGGATGGTGTACTTAAGGGCACGCTACTATGCTCCGAGCAATGGCAGGTTTATGTCAAGAGATACGTGGGGCGGGAATGCCAACCAGCCAATGTCCTACAATAAGTGGAACTATACTGATAGCAATCCAGTCAACCGTGCTGATCCTTCTGGATATTGTTATGATCCTGACGACGGTACCTGGCATTGGTTCGAGCAACCATGGTTTGGGCTTTGCGAAAGTGATAACGGAGGGCCAAACCCATTTACTCCTACGACGCCTGTACCAACGTCTCCAATTCCGCCCACGCCAACTTGTACATCCACACCAACATTGCCACCAACGCCAAGTCCAATACCGGATGTGGCTCTAACCATGAATGGGGAAAAGCAATATAATTGGTATATTCAATGGCAACAAGCTTATGGGGCAATTACACCTCAGCAATTCCTGGGTTTAGTGTTGCTTTTTGAGGCGAGTAGTTTAGCAAACTTTACTGGACCAGGTACAAACGGAAAGACGGTTCTTGATTTATTGGTTGAATCTTCAGCTCGGCAAATATGGGCTGGAGTTACTCCAGCGCCATATTGTAGTTCGGCAAATTGTGTAAATGGCATATTCAATTTTCTGGGGACATATACTGCTAGCGCACACAATGTTAGAAAGGATGGTGATCTACCGGTTGGGTATAGTAAGGAAGCTGCATTAATTAAATCCGCAGCACTTGGTGGACATATTATGAATAATCCCGAGCCCGGGTGGAAAACATACTCATCTGATCTCCCTTACCATTGGGGAAATAGCAAGCCGTGGGTAGTTGCTCTTCTTCAAAAAAATTCGAATTACTGGAACAACCATGGCGTTGATTTGGATAACTTACAGGGAAACGGTCTAACCCAGTTTATTTTTTGGAAATATGATTTCTTTATAACAAGTGTAAGCCAAAAGAGTTTTTGGACAGGCTTATTAGGGCCTCAATGGTAATCATAAAATTCAGGAGTTGATCCATGCAAAAAAATATATTTGCAAATCGTGTTTTTGCCAATCTACTTTGTACTGTCATCCTTAGTAGTTGTGTGCCAGCGGCAGGCCCAATTGAGCCAACTGCAACATCCGCTATTACAGTTCAACCAGCAAATACTCAGCAGTCTTTTACGATGGAAACCAGGTGCCTGGAAACCGATTCTAATTGGCACGATAAGCTTAAAGCCCAGGATATTTTAATAATTAACCGATACTTCCCTCTCAGTGATACAGTCGCCATCGATTTCAACGCAAAACAAGAGCGCGTTCTCAACGGGAAAAATGAAAATTTCATTAGTCCAGCCGTTTCACCGGATCATAAATGGCTATTTTTTGCAGATGAAACTTTTGCAGATGAAAATGACGAGAGCGGTCAAATCAATCTTTCGATTCTTCCATCCAGCTTATCTGCGAAGAAAAAAGTAACTGCTTTAAGGAATGGATGGAATATAGAATTTTATTGGCAAAACAATCAAGAAGTCCTAATCAGTCTTCTAGGCAAGGCCTGGGGGCCCGAACATTTCGTGATACTCAATCCTTTCACCGGGGAATACCAGGAATTGCAATCTGACTATCCCTCTATTGCGCCAAATGATGCCTGGCAATGGGAGGTGTCAGGCCGGACCATGTTTAATAATGATTTATCTTATGTGATCTATCCAACTTTAAGTGACAAATATCCTGAGCCGGGTTATACCATCTGGAATACAAAGACACACGCAGAAAAAGCTTTTATTCCCGGGAGTGTTTACAATACTCCAAAATGGGCGCCGGATGGCGCTAAATTTGCTGTCGCATTGCCTAAACATGAGATTTATGTAGAGGAGCTATTTACCGTAGGTTTAGATGAGAAAACGAGTCAACTGACTGACCTAAACGAAAAATATCCCAATATCGATATAGGTAATATGAGTTGGTCTCCCGATGGAAAACATATTGTATTTTGGGCCTTGACAAATCCAAACGATAACTCAATCAGTCATCTATTCTTATTAAGCATGGATACTGGCGAAGTAATAGATTATTGCATCCCTGGCAAACAAGATAATTTTACCCTTGGGAACTTCAGTTACGCGTCATTGTTATCTCCTGTGTGGTCCTCGGATAGCCGTTACATTGCATTTGCAACTGTAGCCAAGGATGGTAATATCCAGACGGTAGTGGTTGATATTATGGAAGCTAAAGCTTTCCAGGTGGCAGAAAAGATGCAGCCGGTTGGCTGGATGATTAAAGAACCATAATTTAATTTGTCGCGAAGAGTTTGCTAATCGCCCGGCAGCAGTCTCTGATGCCTCATCAGGGGCAGCCGGCCTGTCACTCATCAACCTGTGCCCGCCCTCCATCTCTCGGGTGACATTGCTGCGGCCCGCCGCGAGCAGCATCACTACCACCATCGACTACACTTACGATCCGCTCAACCGCCTGACCGCCGCGGACTACTCGAACTCCGATAACCCCGGGGCAGGCGGCGATTACTACCATTACAGCTATGACCCGGTTGGGAATCGTCTTAGCCAGCAAAGCTCGGTCGACGGTCTACCGCCTGCCCTAGAATTGTTGGGGTCCACGGTCGATTACGTTTACGACGATGCCGACCGCATCGATACCGTCGATGAAGTGGCGTATACCTTCGATGCCAACCCCCTTGCGCGCTGCGGGGACTACGCGGCAACTTATTGGATGACGGTGTGAATACCTACACCTATGACCCCGCCAACCGCCTTTCCGCGGTCGATGGTCCATCGCCTGCCCTAGGTGTGTTGGGGTCCGCGGTCTACGCACAACGACCACGGCGCGGACTATATAATGTTCTTCGGTGGGAATTACGCCACTGCCGCCAGCCGACCCACATTGCTGATCGTGTACTACGTGGCCTAGTCAGGCCTTTCTGAAGGAGGACAAGTGGAGCCGAGATTTCTCGGCTCCACTTGTTTTGCCTATACCCGAGTGCCGCACCGCTACCTCGACTATCTTCTGACTATCTTCGCACTATCTTTGTACTCCATCCAGCAGCCTCCATGTATATACTAATTCATTGGATAACTCCCCATGCGGGTGATTTTAGAAATGAGGAAAGGTTGGTTTTATTTATGAAAAACGTAAAGATGTATCTTCGACAGGCTAATTTGATTTTCTTTGCAAGCTTGATCAGCATAAGTATTCTGGCAGTAGGTCTGAGCAAGTCACCTAACAGTGTGTTCGCCGCTCCGGCCGCGTCGGGCGCCACGCTGCCCTACGTTGAAGTCCAGGCTGAAGATGCGGTCACCAACGGGACGATCATCGGCCCGGACCGCTTTTATCCAAGCCTGGCGGCAGAAGCGATCGGACGGCAGGCGGTAACGCTTGACGCCCCGGGGCAGTACGTGGAATTTACCATCCCCCAGGACGCGAATTCCATCGTCATGCGCTACAGCATCCCAGACTCGCTCGATGGCCTGGGGCTGACCGCTCCTCTCAGCCTGTACATCGATGGGGTGCAACAGACCGATTTAACGCTGACCTCGAAATATGGCTGGTATTATGGCAGCTACCCATTCAATAACAATCCTGCCGATATCCGTGGGCACCATTTTTACGACGAAGTCCACCGCCTGGTGGGCCAGATGTCTGCGGGCAGCACGGTGCGGGTTCAGGTGGACGCCGGAGATACCGCGCCTTCCTACACCATCGACCTGATCGACTTCGAGCAGGTCGATGCGGCGCTCAGCCAGCCGGCCGGTTCCCTATCCCTCACCGCTGATTATGGTGCGGACCCCACCGGCCTGGCAGATGCCACGACGGCCATGCAAACTGCGGTCAATGCCGCTTCGGCTCAGGCCAAGGTATTGTGGATCCCGGAAGGAACGTATAAACTTGCCACCCAGATCCATATCCCCAACAATGTGACCATACAGGGCGCAGGCATGTGGTATTCCACGCTGCATTTCGTCAACCCCAGTGGGAACAGCTCAGGGCTTTTTGGCGGCTTCCCCAGCAGCAACGTGCATGTCTCGGACTTTGCCATCCAGGGCGAGGTGCAGCAGCGCGACGACGGCGACGCCATGAACGGTTTCGGCGGCGGTTTCTCGAACTCGAGCATCGATCACGTCTGGATCGAACATACCAAGGTGGGCGCCTGGCTGGATGGGCCCTTCACCAACCTGGCGATCTCGAACGTGATCATCCGCGATACGACCGCGGACGGCATCAACTTCCACCAGGCCGTGACCAACTCCTCGGTCACGCAGTCGATCATCCGCAATACCGGTGACGACGGCCTGGCGATGTGGACCCACAGCGTCAACGACGTGAACAACACGTTCTCGTTCAACCGCGTCGAGATGCCGGTGCTGGCCAACGGCATCGCCATCTACGGCGGCAAGAACAACAACGTGACCGATAACTATGTCGGCGACCAGTTGACCGCCGGCGGCGGTATCCACGTCGGCAACCGCTTCACTTCGGTCCCGGTCAGCGGCACGATCAACATCCTGCGCAACACGATCGTGCGTGCCGGTTCCGAAGACTATTACAACAGCTGGAATTTCGGCACGGGCGCCCTGTGGTTCTACTCGCTCGAAGCGCCCATGGCGGCCACGATCCATGTGGATGACAACGTCTTCATAGATAACAACTATGAAGCCATCCACTTTATCGGCAACAACAGCATTACCAACGTGACGTTCAATAATAACCAGATCATCGGCGCCGGCACCTACGCGGTCGAAAGCCGCATGACCAGCGGCTCGGTGACCTTCTCCAACACGTCGGTCTCGGGGCTCGGCAGGGGCGGTTACTACCAGAAACCCTTCCTGGGCGATGCCAGCGGCGATATCTGCACCCCTCCCAGCTCCTTTGGGATTGTTGACGGTGGCGGCAACGACGGCCTGGACCTGACCCCGACCTGCGTGCTGCCGTACCCGTCCCCGATCTACGGGCCGATCCCCACGGCCACACCCACCCTGACGAGCACACCCTGCCCCGGCATCTGCCCGACCTCGACGCCCACCCTGACCCCCACGCCGACCGAGGTGCCGATCAACTACGTGCGCATCAAGAACAAGTGGCAGGGCACCTATCTCTACGAAGATAACGGCGCCGTCAAATACGGCATGCCCGCCTCAACGGATGCGGCCTCGCACTGGGTGGTGGAGGACTTCAACGGCCACCAGCGCATCAAGAACCGCCTGACCGGCAACTACATGGCCATTGAGAACCTGCTGGCCTATGTCGAAAGCATCCCCACCTGCGACGCCTGCGCCAGCAGCCAGTGGGACGTGCAGGATGCGCCCGACCCCGCCTACAAGATCATCCGCAGCGTCTGGCACCCCTGGCAGGTGATCAACGTCGAACATCTCACCGGCTACGCCGAATACGGCGATATCCCGGTCGATTGGGGCAGCCCGCAGTGGTCCTTCGAAACTGCCCCGGAGCCTGTGCCGACCCCGGCCCCGGTCGTATACGTGCGCATCAAGAACCGCTGGCAGAGCACCTATCTGTACGAAGATAACGGTGCCGTCAAATACGGCATGCCGGCCGCAGGTGACCCGCTCTCGCACTGGGCTCTGGAGGACTTCTCCGGGCATAAGCGCATCAGGAACCGCGCCACGGGCAACTATATGGCCATCGAGAACCTGCTGGCCTACGTCCAGAGCATCCAGGTCTGCAGTGAGTGCACCAGCGGCCAGTGGGACGTGCAGGATGCCCCCGATGCCGGTTACAAGATCATCCGCAGCGTCTGGCATCCCTGGCAGGTGATCAACGTCGAGGGTCTCACCGGTTACGCGGAATATAGCGATGTCAATACCGCCTTCCAGAGCCCGCAGTGGTCGTTCGAGCTCGCGCCCGACCCGGTGACGCCCACCCCCGGCCCCAACTCGAACCTGGCCCAGGGCAGGCCGATCGTGGACAACGGGCATACCCAGGGCTTTGTAGCCACCAACGCGAACGACGGCAGCCCGACCACTTACTGGGAAGGCCTGAGCTATCCCAACACCCTGACGGTTGACCTGGGCTCTGTGCAGACCGTCGGCAGCGTCCGCATCCGGCTTAACCCCAACCCGGTCTGGGCGGCGCGCACGCAGACAATCGAAGTACTGGAGAGCACGGACAATGTGAACTTCACCTCGCTGGTGGCTGCGACCGGGTACGACTTCGACCCGGCGACGGGCAACCAGGCGCTGATCACGTTCACGAGCGCTTCCACGCGTTACGTACGTTTGGCCTTTACCTCGAATACGCAGGCGCCGAACGGCCAGGCCGCCGAGTTCGAAGTATATGAAACCGCGCCTGGCGAGGCCACGCCTACACCCACCCCGGCGCCGGTCAATTACGTGCGCATCAAGAACAAGTGGCAGGGCACCTATCTTTACGAAGATGTCGGTACGGTCAAATATGGCATGCCGGACGCCACTGACACAGCCTCCCAGTGGGTGATCGAGGACTTTGCCGGTCACCAGCGCATCAAGAACCGCGCCACCGGCAACTACATGGCGATCGAGAACCTGCTGGCGTACGTGGAGAGCATCCCCACTTGTGATGCCTGCGCCAGCAGCCAGTGGGATATCCAGGACGCGCCCGACGCCGGTTACAAGATCATCCGCAGCGTCTGGCACCCCTGGCAGGTGATCAACGTCGAACATCTCACCGGCTACGCCGAATACGGCGATATCCCGGTCGCATGGGGCAGCCCGCAGTGGTCCTTCGAAGCCGCGCCCGCGGATGCCACGCCGACCCCGATACCGGTCAACTACGTGCGCATCAAGAATAAATGGCAGGGCACCTACCTGTACGAAGACGCTCACATTGTCAAATACGGCATGCCGGCCGCCAACGACGCCACCTCACAGTGGGTGATCGAGAACTTCTCCGGCCACCAACGCATCAAGAACCGCGCCAGCGGCAATTACATGCACATCGAGAACCTGCTGGCCTACGTCCAGACCGGCCAGATCTGCGATCCCTGCACCAGCGGCCAGTGGGACGTCCAGGATGCGCCCGACCCTGCCTACAAGATTATCCGCAGCGTCTATCATCCCTGGCAGGTGATCAACGTCGAGCACCTCACCGGCAACGCCGAGTACGGCGACATCCCGGTCGATTGGGGCAGCCCACAGTGGTCGTTCGAGCCTGCGCCCGCCGGGCCGGTGGTCACTCCCACGCCCACGCCGTCCACGCCCAGCTTTGTGCGCATCAAGAACCAGTGGCAGGGCACTTATCTCTACGAGGACGCCTACACCGTCAAATACGGCTTCCCCGCTGCGGACGACACCAGCTCGCACTGGATGATCGAAGACTTCAACGGCCACCAGCGCATCCGCAACCGCGCCACTGGCAACTACATGGCCATCGAAGGCCTGCTGGCCTACGTCCAGAGCGTCCCGGTCTGTGATCCCTGTGCCAGCTACCAGTGGGACGTCCAGGATGCGCCCAACGCCGGTTTCAAGATCATCCGCAGCGTCTGGCACCCCTGGCAGATCATCAACGTGGAGCACCTGACCGGTTATGCCGAATACGGCGATATCCCGGTCGAGTGGGGTAGCCCGGAATGGTCCTTCGAGCCCGCGCCTGACCTCCCGACGGTAACGCCGACTGCTACTGCAACAGCAACTCCAACCAGTACGGCGACGGCTACAGCTACCTATACTCCGACGGCAACGGCCACCGCGACCCCCAGCCCGGCGCAAGCGCTCCAAACTTTGCAGCAGAGCGTGGCAAACTATGTTGCTTCCGGCCAGATTGATTCCCAAATGAAAAACAGTTTGGAAAGCAAACTGCAGGCCGCCGCAAGTAGCTTGTCCAAGGGACAGACCAACGCCGCCATCAACCAGTTAAACGCCTTCATCAACCAGGTACAGGCCCAGCGCGGCAAGAAGATCACCAGTGCGGCTGCGGACTACCTGATCGCCAAGGCCCGGGCCATCAGTAACAGCCTGCATTAGGTAGTTAGAAGAATATACAACGCATCTTTTCAAAGCACTAGGATACAGCAACAGGAGATTGGGACCAAGGATTTTGTCTTGGTCCCAATCTCTTTGTAAAACTGCTATCGCATAAGAAAATGCCGGCCTTTGCTTTGGGTAGCCTGCGCCGTCGGGGGTGGTTCTATCGAATACGAATTCGTTATCCTGGGTTACTGGCCCTGTTTTTCTTCCAGCTTGATCTCAAAGAGCGTCGGCCATAATTTCCCCGTAACAAACAGCCGGTCGTTTGCCGGGTCGTAGGCGATCCCGTTGAGAACAGCCTCGTTGTTCTGCGTCGTTTCGTCTGGGCGCAATCCCGTCAAATCGATCCATCCCAGGATTTTCCCTGATCCCGGATCGATACGCACAATCATATCGGTCTTCCATATGTTTGCGTAGATCTCCCCTTTTACGTACTCAAGCTCATTGAGATTGACCAACGCCGTGTCATGGTCATAGACTGCGATGGTTTTTTTTACCTGGAAGGTTTCCGGATCCAGGAAGGTAATCGTATTGGTGCCATTGCTCATGATGAGCGAGTTGCCGTCCTGCGTAAGGCCCCAACCCTGTCCTTCGTAGCTGAATTCGCCGAGCGGCGCCAGGCCGTTTTGGTCATAGATAAAACCCTTCTGGTTCATCCACGTCAGTTGGAATATTTTCCCGTTGAGGACGGTCAGTCCCTCGCCGAAAAATTCAGCGGCCAGATCGACGTTGGTTTTTACGTTGCCCGTTTCCAGGTCGACGATACGCAAGTTGGACAACCCGTTCTGCCCGTTGCTTTCGTACAGGCTGCCGTTGTTGAATACCAGCCCTTCGGTAAAGGCGGCCCTGTCATGCGGCCAGCTGTTGACGATTTTATACGTATACGTTGGAATGGGCCCCGAACAGGAGCTGACTCCAACAGCCAGCAGGGAGCAGATGATCAATAGCAGGTGGTTTTTTTTGGCTTTCGGCAGATGTCTTTCCATAATGTTCTCCGCGTGAATTAATGGTTCACGAATTTTCTACTCGCAGTAAGTGCGTACTGAATGAATTCTAACGTCCTCGCGAAATCATCCGGGTCGGCTTTCTGCCGCACTTTCAGCGACGGATCCGGCCGTTCTTCCCATGCGCGCCGGATGAGACCAACCCAACGAGGCTCCAATGCGCTTTCTGCCCATTGTGCTCCTGCCGGCTTTGATGCGATCCTGCCGGTTTGAAGCGTATGCAGCATGCGACAGTAACTCAAGACTGCATATGGCTGGTACCAGCGATTATTCATCTGCTCCGGATCGGCGAAGATTTGTTGGGCCCAACCTTGCATGGTTGCCCATACTTCCTGGCGCAAATCGTCTGCGGATAGCGGGCCGATCAACGCCTGTGGGGCAGGGCCGGCCAGGGTGATGCCATATTCGCGCACAACCCAACGCACGACCAGCGTGTTGTCATGCTCCGACCGGATCAACTCTTCGTGTGCATTATCAAGGTAGACCAGCCGTGTCCGGGTTGGATCGGCGCATTTCAGGATTTCTTTTGGGAAATAAGACCCTTCGAGATGCTGCGCCCAACCGGTTTCCAGGTTGTAGATTTTGGAGTGTACACTTTGCAATGCCAACATGTCCGCATCAGAAACATCGTGCTGGATGGCGACCAAAAAATCAACATCGCTGTCTTGATCCCAATCACCCAGCGCAAAGGAGCCTTGCAGGTAGGCGGCCATGAAGTTCTCGCCCAGAACTGCCTGGACGCCGTTCACAAGTTGATGTAGCACGGCGTTGAGTTCGGGGTTGGGGGTTGCAGGCTTTGGATTCATTTTCCATACTCGTTAATGCAAGCTGGATTATTGCGCACCTATGATTGAAAGCATACGTTCAAATAGGGTTTGTTGTGGCCGCGCGTCAATCACAGTTAATTCTAATTTTTTGCTTCTTGGACAAGCCATTGCCCATATAGCCAACTTGCATGGGCAAAGCCCTCTTGTTCCAATTTGCCCCCGTCATTAAAACCACGCCCGCGAGACTGCAGATTTTGCTTGGGGTATGTGTTATTCACGTTTTAGGGTCCGCTATTACATCAAGGAACTGTCCGACCCAGGGATCATCTGTAGGTCTGATCGCTTTTGGGCTTGTGCCCGATTACAGAATTAATACAGGAATTAGGCCGCAAAAAGAAGAATAACAAATCACTTCTTGTAATTCGCCTTCTTTTCGCCGACTTGGAGCGATTCTTTCCAGGCGGGAGTCAGGTTATAGTAAAGCACGTCGGGGTCAATATCTGCGCCGTTTTCCCAGGCGATGGTGCCACCTGCGATCTTCATGGCGCGGAAGGCGGCAGGGTCATGGCGCAAGGCTTCAAAAATGCCGCCGTGCAGGTAAGGTTCGAGGTCAATATCGCGCCGGGTCTCATTCTCGAACCATACGCGTACCTGGAATCCTTCGAGCGGCTTCACCTTACGGACGCGAACACGAACGCCTAAAGTTTTCATTTGCTTACTCCTTAATCCAGCGGCGCAATCCGTTCCAACGGCAAATGCTGGCGTGCCTGTTCCCAGTCGGAGCGCAGCTCGGCGCGATGTGCCAGCGCCCACTCAATTACCATGCCATGCGCCCGCCTGGGCAGTTCACCTCGCATAATTTCAAGTGTGTCGATTTCATACACAGCTTCAAGTTCGCCGTATTCGGCGTGGAAGTGGGCCGGGGTATGATCGTTGAAATACATATAAATGATGACGCCGAAAAATTGACTGACGGATGGCATGAGGTCCCTGTGGAGATACGTGTCATCAGTTTGAATATTGGATACCTATAGTAGGCATCCATAAGGTTCCTGCAAAAATTATAGCATGTGGCGGAGGTCAGTTTCAGATAATGGAATCAAAGTGCTCATTCCGCCTCATCGTCCGGCGCATCTTCCTTCGGGCGGTGACGGTTGCGGATCGATTCGGCTTTGCTCTGCAGGTCCTGGAAGAAATTGCTGTCCACGATCTCATCCACCTGTTCTTTTTGTTTGACTTCGTCGATCTCGATTCGCAGGGCATCCACTTCCAGTTTTAGATGTTTCTCACGGGTCAACGATTCCTGCAAGGCCTGCAGCATATCGTTGATCGTCCCGGCCAGGAGCGAGAGTTCATCTGTGCCGGGCAGCGCCAGGCGCAAAGCGGGATTCCCGCTGGCACCGATCTGATTTACCCCCGCGCTCAGTTGGGCCAGGCGGGCCAGGACCAGGCGTTCCAGCAGCAGCAGCGTCAGCCCCAGAAAGACCAGGCCGAGTGTCAGCAGCGAGAGCACCAGGTAGCGCAGGCTGGCCTGTCCCTGGGCAAATACCACGCGCGGGGTATCGACGCGCAGCACCAGCCGGGGCTGTCCATAGATATCGGGCAGCTTTGCATACCCGGCAACCACGTCCTGGCTGAGCGGGTTGACGAAGACGTCGTCGGTTTTTTGCAGTTGGGCAAGCGCGGCCTGGAAATCGGGCGGTAGCTGCGGGTCGTCGAGCCGGTGCAGGGTGAGTGTGTAGCGCGTCCGTTTGGCCAGCTGCGCGATCCGGTCGGCATCCAGCCAGCGCCCCATGATCATTGCCCCACGGATGGGGCCTTCCTGCTGGCTGGTCAGGATGGGATGCGAGGCGATCAACATCGGGCCTTCGTCCAACACGAGTATCCCGGACTTGAGGCTGTTGACATCGGAATGGTGCAAAAGCGCATCGTTCCTGGCAAAGAGCGCGCTGATCCCGGCCGGGAGCGGGACGGATTGATCGGTCTTCAGGTCGAGCGCTGAGCCGAACACCATCCCGCCGTTGGAATCTGCGATCAGCATCAGGTTGAGCCCCAGGTTCGTCAGCGACGAATCGGTCAGGTTCGATTCCCGGTAGTCCGCATTTTTATCCACCACGAAAGCGTAGGTGTCATCCCACGCGCCCCAATCCGCCGACGCGGTTTCGAGTTTGGTGGTGTCATCCCCGACCGCTTCCAGCACGCGGCGCACGTTCTGGCGGGTATCCTGCTCTTCCAGTTTGGCAAAGCCGTTCGTCACGATGCTGGAAAGGGTGGCATACAGGATCAGGAACAGGGCCCCCAACGTCAAACCGATAATGATCAATGTTTTTGTACGGAGTGTCATGGCGCTCTCCACAGGCGGGTCGGGCACTGCCCGTTCATTGTAAAAATTATACTGCTTCTTGCACCAATCAATGGACTTTGTGTGACATTGCGCTGTGCGCCGTGATATGTCTTGGTATACTACCCCCATGCTCGCGATTATCGAAACTCAGCGCGATAACCTGACCATCTCCACCGACCCGGCCCGGCTGGATCTAGATGCCATCACCGAGATGCTCTCGCGCGCCATGCAGCACTTGCTGGTCTTTGGCGTTTATGATAATGCCCGGCAGGTAGGCCTGGCGCGCGTGATCAGCGACTACACCACCTTCGCTTACCTGTGCGATGTCTGCATCCATGAAGACTACCGAGGGCAGGGGCTTGGCAAATGGCTGGTCGAAACCGTCCTGGCGCACCCGGACTTGCAAGGCCTGCGCCGCTGGACGCTGGCCACCCAGGATGCGCATGGCCTGTATGAACAGTTTGGCTTTTCCCCGCTGAGCAATGCCGAGCGCTGGATGGAGATCTTCAACCCGCTGGCTCCTGATAACCAACCTTAGCCCAATGCCCGCACTCATACTCAAACCCGGACGTGAAAAATCCCTGCTGCGCCGCCACCCGTGGATCTTCTCGGGCGCGCTGGAACGCATCGATGGCGACCCGCGCTCCGGCGAAACTGTGGATGTGCTCGACGCAAAGGGCCGCTTCCTGGCCCGCGCCGCGTACAGCCCATCGTCCCAGATTCGGGCACGCGTGTGGACCTTCGACCCGCTCGAGCAGGTGGATGCCGATTTTTTTCATTTCCGTATCCTGAAGGCACTCGGGCGACGTGCCACGCTGGGGCTTCTACCCGTTTTCGAGGAGTGGTCTGGCCTTGGGAAACAGCCTGCTACCGACGCTTTTCGCCTTATCCATGCCGAGTCCGATAATCTCCCTGGTCTGATCGTCGACCGTTATGGAGACGTGCTTGTGCTCCAATCGCTGACGGCCGGTTCCGAGTTCTGGCGCGAGACCATCGCCGACATCCTGCTCGAAGAGACCGGCGCAGCATCCATCTATGAGCGCTCCGACGCCGACGTAAGAGAGCTCGAAGGCCTCACGCCAAAAGTCGGCCCACTGCGCGGGGCTCCCGCTGAAAGGGTCACCATTCAAGAATATGGCTTGAAGTTCAATGTGGATCTTGTCCATGGCCACAAGACCGGCTTCTACCTGGACCAGCGCCACAACCGCCGGCGTGTGGGGCAGTTGGCGGCCGGCCGCGATGTACTCAACTGCTTTTGCTATACCGGCGGCTTCAGCGTGCATGCCCTGGCGGACGGGGCCAAATCCGTTTTATCGGTCGATTCATCTGCGGACGCGCTGGCGCTGGGACGCGAAAACATCGCGTTGAACAACCTGCCTGAAGAGCAGGCCGAGTGGCTCGAAGGCGACGTATTTGAGTTGCTGCGTAAGTTTCGCGACCAGGCGCGCTCGTTCGACATGATCATCCTCGACCCGCCCAAGTTCGCTGCCACATCGGCGCAGGCTGAAAAGGCTTCGCGCGGTTATAAGGATATCAACCTGCTGGCCTTCAAACTGCTGCGCAAAGGCGGCATCCTGGTCACTTTCTCGTGTTCCGGTGGCATCGACGCCGACCTGTTCCAGAAGATTGTGGCCGGCGCGGCCCTGGATGCCGGTGTGGACGCGCAGATTGTGGAGCATTTAAGCCAGGGTGGTGACCATCCCGTCAGCCTGCACTTCCCCGAGGGGGCCTATCTCAAAGGGCTGGTATGTTTGAAAGGCTGACTGTGAACGGTGGGCCACAGACGGTGAAAACAAAAACGACTGGTGGGAATTTTCCATCAGTCGTTTGCTATCGTCGATTATCCATGGTCCATCGTCCATAGTCTATTTCTCATCCCCGAGCATGGTGATGGCCCTCAGCAGGCCGAATACCAATAGACCCAGCTTGATACCTTCCGCTGGTGTGACCGCCGTCTCGCGGCCCCGGCGCGCTGCGCGGCGGGTGAGCAGGACGGCCCCAATCAGACCGGCACAGGCGCCAATCAGTGCCCCGCCCAGGATGGTGCGGGTTTTCCATGAATTACGGACGGTGAGCGCATATTTCTTGGGCATGGTGACAGCTCCTGTTCATTCTTCCCTGGAGAACATCTTCAACCAGGCTTTGAGTTTGAGAATCGGTTGCATAATCCGGTCGATCCACAGCTGGATCTGGTCGTTGAAGCGCAGCGCATATTCCTGGGCGATGCCGGTGTAGCGCGGCGAGACTTGCAACAGGCGGACGAGCAGGTATACGACTCCCCAGGCCAGGGCCAGGATGACGACCATCAGCCCCATCAACGGGATGATGATCCAGATGGCGGCAATCGCGGCCCATTTGGCGACGTCGCCGCCACCCTGCAGGGTGGCAACCGCCACCAGAACGGCCACAGCCATGATGAGGACGGTCACAAGGACCACGGGCAGGATGATCTGGCGCATGACATCCTGGTGGTACTTGACGTAACTTTTGCGTGAAGCCCGCGGGACAGGGAGTCTGTGCATATGCATATTTTACTGCTCTTTGTATGAAATAGCGAATTTTGAATGCACGATATAAGGGGCACGGCAACGCCGTGCCCCTACCGGCGGTTCATTGCGTCCATTACGGCCACGGCCGCAATCTGGACGATGTCGTTGACCTCGTCGCCGGTCTGCAGGACGTGTACAGGCGCACCCATGCCGAGCAGGATCGGGCCGATGGCCTTGGCGTTGCCCAGCCGGGCCAGTAGTTTATAAGCGATGTTGGCCGATTCGAGCGAGGGGAAGACCAGCACATTAGCGTCTTTAACCGCGCTGAACGGGAAGCGTTCTTCGATGATCTCCGGTACAACGGCGGTATCTGCCTGCATTTCTCCGTCCACCACAAAATCGCCGCGCGCTTTGGTCAGCTCCACGGCTTTGCGCACTTTTTCGGAGAGCGGGTGCGGGGTGGAACCGAAGTTCGAGAAAGACAGGAACGCCACGCGCGGCTCGATCTCCATCTTGCGCGCGAAACCGGCGGCCAGACAGGCGATTTCGGCCAGGTCCTCGGCGGAGGGGTCGATATTGACGGTGGCATCCGTGAAGAAGTAGGTCTTGTCACCGATAATCATGATGTAGATGCCGGCAGCGTGGGTGGTGCCCGTGGCGGTATGGTGGATCTGCAGGGCCGGGCGGATGACTTCGGGATATTCGTGTGTCAGGCCGGAGATGAACGCATCGGCGGCCCCCATGCGGACCATCATCAGGCCGAGCACACTGGGGTCCTGCATCAGATTTTTGGCCTGGGCGGGGGTCAGCCCCTTGCGCTGGCGCATTTCATGGTAGGCCTGCGAATATGCCTCCAGCCCGTCGAAATTGGCGGGGTCGACCACTTCGGGTTTGAAGTTCAGGCCGAGCAGTTTCGTATTCTTGGCGATCACTTTGGGACGGCCGATCAGGACCGGCGTGGCAATGCCTTCCTCCACGATCTGTGCGGCGGCGCGGATGATCTTGGTCTCTTCGCCTTCGCCAAAGACCACGCGCTTCTGGCCCTTGCTGGCCCGGGCCTTGTTCATGATGAAGTAGCGGATCTGCTCGCCCTTGCCAAGCCGGTAGGCGAGCTGCTCGCGGTACTCGTCCAGGTCGATCTGCTTGCGCGCCACCCCGGTCTCCATGGCGGCCCTGGCAACTGCCGGGGCTTCCCACAGCAAAACACGCGGGTCGAGCGGCTTGGGGATGATGTATTCAGGGCCGAACTTCATACTGTCCACGCCGTAGGCGCGCAGGACCGAATCGGGCACGTCTTCGCGCGCCAGGTTGTAGAGCGCCTGCGAGGCGGCGAATTTCATCTCGTCGTTGATCGCCCTGGCGCGTACGTCCAGCGCGCCGCGGAAAATGAAGGGGAAACCCAGCACGTTGTTGACCTGGTTGGGGTAGTCCGAGCGCCCGGTGGCGACGATCGAATCGGGTCGGGCATGTTTGGCCAGTTCGTATTTGATCTCCGGGTCCGGGTTGGCCAGGGCGAAGATGATCGGCCTTTCCGTCATGGTCTTGACCATTTCGGGGCTGAGCACGTTGGCAATCGACAGGCCGTAAAAGACGTCCGACCCGCGCACGGCGTCGGCCAGGGTGCGCGCGTCGGTCTCGACCACGAAGCGCTGCTTGTATTTGTTCATGCCTTCGGTGCGGCCCTCGTAGACCACGCCTTTGCTGTCCACCAGCATGATATTTTCACGTTTGACCCCCCAGCGGATGGCCAGTTCCGCGCAGGAAATGGCCGAGGCGCCCGCCCCCGAGATGACCATGCGGATTTCACTGTGTTTCTTGCCGACGACTTCCAGCGCGTTGGCCAGCGCGGCGGAGGAGATAATGGCCGTGCCGTGCTGGTCGTCGTGGAAGACGGGAATATCGAGCATGGCCTTGAGCGTTTCCTCGATATAGAAACATTCCGGCGCTTTGATGTCTTCCAGGTTGATCCCGCCGAAAGTGGGCGAGATGGCAGCCACCACCTTGATGATTTCATCGGGGTCGTGACTGTTGACTTCGATGTCGAACACGTCCACATCCGCGAATTTCTTGAAGAGCACGCCTTTGCCTTCCATGACCGGTTTCGCCGCCAGCGCGCCGCGGTCGCCCAGGCCGAGGATGGCCGTGCCGTTGCTGACCACCCCGATCAGGTTGCCTTTCGAAGTATATTCATAGGCCAGGTCGGCGTCTTTTTCGATGTCCAGCACCGGGTAGGCCACGCCGGGCGAGTAGGCCAGGCTCAGGTCGCGCTGGGTGTCCATCGGCTTGGTCGGAACGATGGCGATCTTTCCGGGCTTGCCATTCAAACGATGGTATGCGAGCGCATCTTCGCGGGTGATTGTTAATCGAGCCATGGGCGTGCCTCCTGAATTGAACGGGTTGTGATGCTTCGTGGAGTTAACCCCCATTATTGCATAGAATCGAGTTGCGGGTCAGCCGATTTTGGCGTGTCTTTGTGCGGTTCCCGGCAGCCCGCAGCAGGCTTGTCTGGAAGGGTTTTTTCCTGTATGCTTATCTCATGCTTAGCTCTCTGGGAGTGACTCCTGCAAACATGGATGGTTGGAACTATGGTGAATTTACAAATGCGCTCATCCTGCATGATTTGTATGTTTCTACTTAGCTGGAATTTTGCAGAAAGTAAATAAAGGGCAGCAAACGATGGAATCAAAAGCACAAAAAGGGTATTTGGTACTTGCCGATATTTCCGGTTACACTTTCTTCCTTGCAAAGACGGAACTTGAGCACGCGCACATTGCGCTCTCCTACCTGCTGGAAGCCATGGTGGGAAAAATGGGCAGTGCGCTGACCATCGCAAAATTGGAGGGCGATGCCGTCTTTGCTTACGGGGAAGAGAGCAAACTGCCGAATGGCGAGTCTTTATTGGCGCTTATTGATCAAACATACCTCGCTTTTCGCGACCAGGCAGAAACTCTCCATAAGGGCACAACCTGTCCCTGTATGGCATGTCAGGCAATCCTGACACTTGATCTAAAGTTCATGGTGCACTACGGAGATTTCATCATTCAGCAGGTGGCCGGCATCAAAGACCTGTTGGGTTTGGATGTCAACCTGGTGCACAGGCTGTTGAAAAACAGTGTGGCTGAATCCACCGGCTGGAGAGGCTATGCATTGGTTACGCTTCAGGGATTGGAACATATTCAAGCAGACAAAAAGGCTTTCGTCCGGCAAAGTGAATCCTACGAGCATCTCGGAGAAGTTGAAACGTACGTTATGGATATGCACGTCCGGTACAAGACGATGAAGGCTTTATGAGCGTGTTTTGCATTCCGTACCGGTTGCCTGACAAAGCGTGCGCGGCAAGCGCGTTTGCGTATATGGAAATTTTCAACAGTTATGCGATTTCCTCGGGAAGGTCCCGTTGTTGGGGCGCATCTTAATTCCGAGGGAAAATTTTGAAAATCTCACCACGGAGCCACAGAGCCCACGGAGAAAACCAAAAAAGGGGTTTCTCCCTGGCCCAGTACGCACACCCCGCCGGAGTGCGGCGGGGCAGGTGACTGGGCAGTGCACTCTGTGAGCTCCGTGGTAAAACTTGCCCTAACTTAACATAACGGTTACCCACTAATTCAGCCACTCCCGTTCTTGCAAAATATACTCATTTGTTAAGGAATCAAGTATAATTAACGTACGTACTTGTACCTTGAGCTTGTAATTCCTGTCGAACAAGTTTCTGCCTGATATTTGCGGTCACGGCTTATGATCTACCTGGATATGATACTGGTCCGCCTGTTCTAAATTTACAGGCAATTTCTGAAGTCTGGCTCTTCCGAGCGATTGATGCAGGACGTGAAGATAGTTAAGCAGACGACTTCATAAAACATAACCCGTACTACGATAACGAGTTCAACTCGCCATCGTCTCAAGCTTACCTTACCCAACCGACTCAAAATCTGGTGGGGATGGTTATCCCGGTATCATTCACAGCCGTGGCCTGCGCAAGCAGGCTCACGGCTGTGTGTTTTCCTGCTGCCGGCAACCATGAATGAACCGGGCACGACAGTACCGATGAAAAAGATCACGGCGATCCAGGTCCAGAAGAAAAACCCGAACCGGGTGAATATTTCCCTGGATGACGAGTTCGCTTTTGGGCTGTCGCGCATCGTGGCTGCCTGGTTGAGCGTCGGGCAAGTGCTGAGCGATGAAAAGATCGCCGCCCTGCAAACCCAGGACGCGCGCGAAGTGGCTTATCAAAAGGCCATGCGTTTTCTGGGCTACCGGGCGCGTTCGGTACGCGAGGTACGGGAGAACTTGCAAAAACACGAGATTCCCGAAGCCGTGATTGAAGAGGTATTAAAACGTCTGCAAGAGGCGAATTTATTGAACGATCAAGAATTTGCTCAGGCGTGGGTGGAAAATCGCAACACCTTTCGCCCACGCAGCCGCCGTGCCCTGGCGCTGGAACTTCGCCACAAGGGTCTTGACGATGAAGTCGTCCAGGATGTGCTGGATAAAAACGTCGACGAGAACGCACTGGCGCTGGAAGCCGCGCGCAAATACCTGCGCAAAGTCCAGAAACTGGAATGGCCGGATTTCCGCCAGAAGCTCGGGAGTTTCCTGGGCCGCCGCGGGTTTTCCTACGGCGTGATTGCTCCGGTCTTGCAGCAGGTATGGAGCGAATTACATGCGGGCGGCAGCCAATCGATTAATGATGAGGATGTGACATGGACCTGATTGCTTATATTATTGCCAGCGTGGCCCTGGTGATCGGCCTGGCCGCAGGTTATTTTTTCAGCCGTTACCAGGCAACTCAAAAACGGCGTGAAGAAGAGAGTAAAGCCCAGAACATTGTTCAAAGCGCCAGTGATAAGGCCAGCAAAATCGAGCTGGAAGCCCGTGACCGGGCGCTGAAAATCACGCAGGCTGCGGAAAATGATCTCAGCCAACGCCGTAACGAGCTCAACCGCGAGGTCGAAAGGCTCGATAAGCGCCGCGCCGAACTGGACAGCCGCCTGGAGAAAATGGAACAGCGCGAACAGGCCTTGAACAAGCGCCAGTCCGTGATTGACAAGCGCGCCAACGATGTGGAACAACTCCACACGGAACAATTGCAGAAGCTTCAGCAGATCGCCGAAATGTCGCAAGAGGAAGCCCGCAAGATCCTGTTGGACGAGGTCGAGAAGGAAGCCCGCGGCGATATGGCGCGTATCATCCGCCAGATCGAGACCGAAGCGCGTGAAGAAGGCGAGAAACGCGCCCGTAAGCTGATCGCGGACGCCATCCAGCGCGTGGCTTCGGAGCACGTTTCCGAAGTGACTTCCTCGGTTGTGCCGCTGCCCAACGAGGAAATGAAAGGCCGCATCGTCGGCCGCAATGGGCGCAACATCCGCGCCTTCGAGCAGGCCGCCGGCGTGGACGTGATCGTGGACGATACGCCCGAATCGGTGACCATCTCGTGCTTCGACTCTGTGCGCCGTGAGATCGCCCGCCGTGCTCTCACGCGCCTGACGGTGGACGGGCGCATCCATCCCGCCAACATCGAAAAGATCATCGAAGACGAGACCAAGGCCGTCGAGAAGATCATGGCCGAGGCCGGCGAACAGGCCGCCTTCGACGCCGGTGTGGCCGGGCTGCACCCGGAAGTCCTCAGGATGATGGGCCGGCTCAAGTTCCGCACCTCCTACGGGCAGAACCAGCTGGCACACGCCGTGGAAGTCTCGAAACTGGCCGGCATCCTGGCCGCCGAACTGGGCGCCAATATCGAGCTCTCCAAAATGGGCGGCTTCCTGCACGACCTGGGCAAAGCGATGGACCATAACCAGGAAGGTACACACGCCGGGCTGGGCGCGGATTTTGCCAAGCGCCATGGCGTGCACCCCCAGGTGGTCAATGCGATTGCCTCGCACCACCACGAAGTCGAGCAGGAATCGGTCGAGGCGGTCATCACCGAAGCAGCCGACGCCATCTCCGGCGCGCGCCCCGGCGCACGGCGCGAAGACCTGGAAGCCTATATCAAACGCATCCGCACCCTGGAAGATATGGCCACCTCCTTCAAGGGCGTCAGCCAGGCCTTTGCAATCCAGGCCGGGCGCGAAGTGCGCATCATCGTCAAGCCCGAAGAGATCGACGACCTGGAAGCCACACGCCTGGCGCGCGATATTGCCAAGAAGATCGAAGAGACCATGCAGTACCCGGGCCAGATCCGGGTAACGGTCATCCGCGAAACGCGTGCAGTCGATTACGCAAAATAATTAGCCCATTGGGTTTTAAAACCAAAGAGCTTTAACCATCCTGGCTGGGCCAGGGAGAGCACGAAGAAGATCAAATTCTTTAAAAAAAGCAAGACAGGGCAGCCAATCGGCTGCCCTGTCTTGCTTTAACATGTCTGTTTTATGCTCAAAGGCGGGCTGGGCGCACACAAATCGCCGGAGCACGGCCCCGACAGGAGCGTTCCCTGCAGGCGATGGCACGTTGAATCTGTGATGTCCTGATGATAGCTTTTTTTTACCATCCATTCAGCAAATTTCCACGTAACATATATTCCCGGCGGACGTTATTTAATTTTGAAGGGAGCTTCGGCGTCGTTCGCTCCCCGGTTTGTGGGGGTACGTGATTTCTCTTGTATCTTGTGGATACGGAGACCTTATTCCCCATGGTTGCAACCCGAATGGTGCTGCAACCCCTCAGAAAAGGAGTTTACGATGAACATTAAAATCAATCAGGACGTCCTGGAAGGCAAGTGGAAACAGGTCAGGGGACAGGTCAAGCAGCAGTGGGGCAGGCTGACGGATAACCAACTCGACCGCATCAAGGGCCGCACCGAGGAACTGGTGGGTCTGCTCCAGGAGAACTATGGATATACCCAGGAGCGGGCTCAAAAAGAGGTCGATGACTTTGTTCAGCGCATCGACAAGATGATAAAGGCTCATTAGGGTTTTGCTTTTCTTCGCCCGGGGCCAAAAGGAGTTTCGCATGCCATATAACAGCCTGAGTGATCTGCCTGCGGCTGTAAGGGATAATTTGCCCAAACACGCCCAGGAGATCTATATGAAAGCTTTCAATAACGCCTGGAAGGAATATGAAGACTCGGACAAGCGCCTGGGCGATAGCCCCCACGAAGAAACTGCCTACAGGGTGGCCTGGGCGGCGGTAAAAAAGGGTTACGAGAAAGATGAAATAACCGGTAAATGGAAGCGCAAGCATTCAAAGGTACCGGCATAAATAAAGCCAAGGAGGTGCTGAATGTCTGTGACAAGTTTTCTGTTACTGCTGCTGATCGCTGCCATTTGCGGTACCATCGGCCAATCGCTGGTCGGCTACTCTGTTGGAGGCTGCCTGATTTCGGCGGTTGTAGGTTTTATCGGCGCGCTGTTCGGCTCGTGGCTGGCCGGTCAACTGGGGTTGCCGGAACCGCTGCCCGTCAGCGTGGGCGGCGAGTCCTTTCCCGTTTTATGGTCGATCATCGGTTCGGCGCTGCTCGTGGCCGGACTGGCCTTGCTAACCCGCAGGCGGCTGTAGCGTTTCTGTTTCTGGTTCAAAAAAAACTTCCCGCCAGGCTGGCGGGAAGTTTTTTGGCTCAATTCGTTCGTAGCATTTGTATCTTGGCCAGTTGCAGCGTGTATTTCCGCGCCAGCCACAGTGGCATGATGCCGATGGCCCCGAAAATCATATCCACCAGGATCCAAAATGGCGGGACGTGTCGGATGCCCACGAAGATCAAGATCCATGGGAAAGTAAGCACGCAGGCCAGCATGCCGAACTCGACCACCCAGATGTTTTTTACAGGGTCGCGCAAGGGGCCAATGAAAGCGACGGCAATCACCAGATGGGCAAAGGCCAGCCAGTCGGTGCCGTACAGGATAAAGGGATACGTTCGCGCCGTGGCGATCACGCCTTCGTGGACCAGCGCCAGCCAGTCGGCCATCGCCGGCCAGGCGGATGCCATCCATGTGCCGGGGCCGATCCAGGCAACTGCCAGGCCGGTCTCCCACTCCAGCGGAAGGGCAGAAAGCCCGCTGAGAGACAGGCCGAGCATGAAGAAGACCAGCAGGGCGCGGATGCGTTTTTCGAGCGATGGCTGTGACATGGCTTACTCTCCTGGCACGTACGGGTTGGTCGCCTTTTCCTCACCCACCGTCGTTTCGGGGCCGTGACCGGGCAGCAGGCGCGTTTCGTCGGGCAGGGTATAGATTTGCGTGCGGATGCTGTTGGCCAGCGCATCCGTGTCGCCGCCGGGCAGGTCGCTGCGGCCGACGCTGCCCGAAAAAATCAGGTCGCCGCAGAAACACAGGCCCGCGGAGGCGCAATACAAGACGATATGCCCCGGCGTATGCCCGGGTGTGTAACGCACTTCGAACTCCGCATTCCCCAGGCGCATGCGCATGCCGTCTACAAAGTCGATCGTTGGCTCGGGACCGGGGTCGATGTTGAAGCCAAACATCGGGCCGCCGCCCGCGGCGCGCCATAAGACGTGATCTGCCGGGTGCAGCGCCACCAGGGGCAGCGGGTTGAGCGCGTCGGCGATGGCGGCTGCCCCGCCGATATGGTCGAAGTGGGCGTGGGTATACCACAGGTGGGCGATGCGCCAGCCGCGTTTTTGGGCCTGGGCCAGGATCACCTTGCCATCCCAGGAGGGGTCGATTACGACGGCGTCACCGCTGGCGCTGTCGGCGACCAGGTAGGCATTCGTCTGTACCGGGCCGAGGGTAAAGGGCATTATTTCAAGGGGCATGGGATTGGTTCTCAGGTGGATAAAGGCAAGATGGCAGGGTCGCCTGGCGCCAGATGGCGAGGGGTAAATCTCAGGCTGATGAGAATGCTGATCGTAATCAGCACCAGGCCAACGGGGTAGACCGAAACGGGGCCGCTCGCGTACAGCAGGCCCGCGATGGGCGGGGTCAGGATCAAGGGCAGGGAATTGATCGTTTCGGTAATCCCATAGGCCAGCCCCATTTGTGCCTGGTGTACAAGCGTACGCACCTGGGCCGCAATCAGCGACCGGGCGGCGCGATATCCGCCGAGCAGGAAGTAACCCAGCGCGTACGCCGGCAGGCCCGTGCCCTGCCACATCAGCAGAGTGAACAGGCCCACGGCAGCCTGTCCGAGCAGAAACCCCAGGCGGGTGTTCAAGTTGCCAAGCGTCAGGTTCAGCAGCACGTTGCCCAGGCTGTTGAGTGCGCCCAACCGGCCGATCAGGCCAAGCGAAAGGCCGCGTTCGTTTTGCAGGAAATTCGGCGTCAGTGGCTGAGGCAGGTAAGTGGCAAACATGGCCAGGAAGGCCACGCTCATAAAACCGATGTAGCGGCGGTTGGCCAGCAGGTTGAGCGGCGGATGCTCGAGGTCGTGGCGTTCGGTCGGTTGAGCATGGATGAAGAGAATGATTATGGTTGAAACCAGGAAGACGATACTCGCGGCGATATACGCCATACGCAGGCCGTAACCTTCCCCAATCCATCCGCCAACCAACGGGCCAAGTACGGCGCCGGTATTATACATGGCCGAGATCAAGGTGATCGCGCGCCCGACGGAGAGTTTTCCGCGCGCCGCAGTGACGTAGCTATTGAGGGGTGAGATTACGCAGGTGGTCAGGCCGTACAGCAGCATGCCTGCCGAAAAGAGCACCAGGCTGTGAGACAGGGCCATGACCCAGGCTGCGATCGCGCCGATGATCCATGATGCCCATAACATCGGGCGACGTCCGATCTTATCGGCCAGGTAGCCGGCCGGGATGTGGGCCACGGTCATGGCGATCCCGAGTGCGCCCAGCAAATAACCGATCTGGATCGGGTCCGCGCCCAACTGCTGGAGATACAGCGGCTGGAAGTAATAGAACATGCCTTCGCCGAAACCCCAGGCCAGCATGCTGATCCCCAGGAGCAGCAGATCGGCGGTCACACCATCTTTTCCACGCTGCGCACGAAGTCGGCGGCGGCCTGAAAGACCGTTTCACGCTGCGCGTCGTGGGTGATGACGTGGCCGCTTTTTTCGACCCACAGCATCTCTTTGTGCGCTGAACCAAGTTCCGTGTAGATCGACGGCATGCTCTCGCGCCAGACGTACGGGTCATCATGTGAGTGGATCAGCAACACCGGCACTTTCACCTGCGGCAAAGCGGCGTGCATTTGTGCCCCCAATTTGTTCAGTTCGCCGACGGAGCGCACCGGGTTTTGCGGGTAAGAGATATGGCTCTTGAAAGCTTCCTTGTCGAACCAGCTTGCGTCCGGGGCTGCTCGGGACTTTGGTATATACGGCTGGATTTTCGACAGCATTTCGGTGTAACCAAGGCGCCAGTCATCGACCAGCTTGTACGGTGTGGACATGGCGACGACGCCGCTGACCGACAGGTAGGAAGCCACGGTGAGCGAGAGCATCCCGCCCATCGAAAGGCCCATCAGGTAGACACGTTCGACCGCGCCGGACAGCAACTGATAGCCGTCTTCCACCGAAGCCAGCCAGTCAGTGTAATTGGTGCGGATCATGTCTGCGGGGTGGGTGGCGTGCCCACCCAGGCGCACGCCCAGGACGGTGAAGCCCTGTTGGTTGAGATATTTGCCCATCCAGCGCATCTCTTTGGGCGTGCCGGTGAAGCCATGCACGAGCAGGCAGCCAATATGATTACCCGGGAAAAAGAAAGGTTCAGTCGTGGGGATGATCTGGGGCATGGCGGGAATTATACCCCGCTGCTCAGCGCATCCAGGGCGGGTTCTGCTCGCGCACCTTTGCGTGCACCGGGCAGCTTTGATCGTGTGCGCCCGGCAGGTAGCCGCTGGACATGAGGAATTCGTTGACGATCTCCCCGCCGGTGAAGACGAAGGTCTGCTTGAACAAGCGGGTCCATTCGTCCTTGCTGCGCGGGTGGTGCGCGTCCAGCCAGCCTTTGAACGAGCCGAACTCGGGATAAAGCGCGCGGATGCGCCTCGCGTTCTCGATGGCCGCATCCACCTTCAGCCGGTTGCGGATGATGCCGGCATCCGCCAGCAGCCGGGCGCGCTCGGGCTCCCCATAGCCCGCCACCGTTTCGAGGTCGAAGCCATCGTATGCGCGCTGGAAGTTTTCGGCCTTCTTGAGGATGGTGATCCATGAAAGGCCGGCCTGGTTGATCTCGAGCACCAGCCGCTCGAAGAGCGCGTTATCGTCGGTGAGCGGGAAGCCGTAGCGAGTATCGTGGTAGCTGCGGTTGAAACTGTCTTCGGGATGTGTGTTGCAATATTCGCAGTACGTTGTCATCAGGGGACCCAACCTTCCAGCATAATTATACAAACTTTTTCGGCGCAGAGTAGTGTAGCTTGGGTCCAGAACCGTACAGAGCGGCTTGCGCAGGGAAAAACGCAAAAAAGTGGTCATTGACTTGCACAATCACCTGTGGTAAAGTTAAAACATACGGACACCAGTAGGTTCGCTTTAGAAGTGCAACCAGGTCGGCTCATGGGTTCAAGTCCATGAGCCGTTTTGTTTTAGCTGTTCTGGCGAAAAAACCGGGTCCTCCAAACTTCTTTTTTTGCCATAAGGAGGCAAACAATGTCAGAACGTATCAGCGGTACCGTCAAGTGGTTCAATGGAACCAAAGGCTTTGGCTTTATCACCCGTGAGGGCGGCCCGGACGTTTTCGTCCATTTCTCCGCCATCCAGGGTGACGGCTTCAAGAACCTCGAAGAAGGCCAGAAGGTCGAATTCACGGTCGAGAGCGGCCCCAAGGGCCCCCAGGCCAGCAACGTGGTTGTGACCAACTAAGTCCACTGCCTGCTAAAAGGTCCCCGAGACGCAAGTCTCGGGGACCTTTTTTGTTTTATGTCATGGCCTCGTAGGGCTACATCCTCATTAGTAATGTCTCGGATTTAGGGCTTCGGTTCAACCAGATGCATGATGGGCCAACCAGCCCAACCTTCCAGGGTGAAGGTGTATCGATAGCTTGTGTCGTCGCTGGAAGTGGAAACACAGGTGTAGCGCAGTTGTGAGGGCGCGCTGGCGGCAGTTGGCTGGCAATTGGTCATGCCGCCGGGTAGCGATGGTCCCACGATCACCAGCAACGAAATCCCTGCCAGGGCTGCCATCACCAGAGCGGCGATCACCCCCCTGGACCCAAGCCAGTGCAATGCGGAAGCGATGATTACCAGGGGTAACCCAAGACAGGCAAGCAACGGATAGAACATGCCGGTCAGGAAAGTCCAGGGCGGCGCCAGCACCAGGCCGAGCTTCCACAGGATTAACCCAATGCCCGGCCCAAGTAGTGCGATGATCAGGATCGAAAGAAATTTGTGCTGACTGGTGCCGGGTGTAAAGTTATTATTCATTATAATAAAGACCTCCTAAAATTTCGAATTTCACGTTTATAGTGTAGCATTTCTAATGAATTCAGGCAATTATTTTTAGCATACTTACCCAACTGCTATAATCCCGCGTTCCATATCACTCAACACATCCGCCCCATCTTCCGTAATGACCACATTATCCTCGATGCGCACTCCGCCGCGGCCGGGGAGGTAGATGCCGGGTTCGACGGTAAAGGCCATGCCTGGAATGAGAATTTGCGTATTGTCGCCGCGGATATATGGCTCCTCGTGGCCTTCCAGGCCGATGCCGTGGCCGGTGCGGTGCGTGAAATACGCGCCGTAGCCGGCCTGCTCGATCACGCCGCGCGCGGCTCTATCCACCCCGGCGCAGGCTGTGCCCGGGCTGGCGGCGGCGCGCCCGGCGGCGTTGGCTTGCTGAACAACCTCGTGTATCTTCCGGTATTCTGCTTCGATTTCACCAACGGCAAACGTGCGCGTCAGGTCCGAGATGTAGCCTTCGAACGTGGCGCCCCAGTCTACCACCAGCAGGTCGCCGGGTTGCAGCATGCGTTCGGAGGGCGAGGCGTGCGGGTTGGCGCTGTTCGGCCCGGACGAAACGATTGGCGCGAAGGGCAGCTCGGGGTCCGAGCCACCGCGCAGCAACTGGACGGTCAGTTCGGCGGCCAGTTCCTTTTCGGTCATGCCGGTCTTGATCAGCGGCAGCGTGGCTTGCAACGCGTCCTGGGCGATGACGACTGCCCGGCGCATCTTGTGTATTTCGTCATCGTCCTTGCACAGGCGCAGGGTTCCCACGGTTGCGGCGGCATCGGGGAAGTCCGCGTGTGGCGCGCCGGCCTGCAAATAGCGGAATTCCAGCAGGCGCATGCAGCGCGGCTCGACGCCGATACGTTTCCCGTCCAGGTTGAGCGCTTCCACCGCTTTGTGGAAAGCCGTATCCCAGGCGAAGGGGTCCTCCGGGTAAGGGAAAGCCTGGGCCGGGTAGGGTAACTGCTGCACCTTGAGCATTTCCAGTTCCGGCAGCACCAGCGCCGGGTCTTTGCCGGGCGTGAAGAACATCACCACCGGGCGTTCCATCAGGTGGAAGGAGAGCCCGGTCAGGTAGGCCAGCGTCGGCCCGGGGTTGAGCGCCAGCGCGTCCAGCCCGGATTTTTGCATGGCGGCGTACAGTTTTTCGAGGCGAGGAGTCATATCATTCCCGGTTGAGAAAAAATCTTTAACCACAAAGCGCACGAAGTCACACAAAGGTTAAGCGATTGACCGGAGTGTACCCCTTCGTGTTCCTTGGTGTACTTTGTGGTAAAGGTTTTGCTTTCTTCAAGTCATTATATCCGCAACCCGAGGTCTCGCCAAAATAAAACTCCTCCTCCAAAAGCGGAGGAGGAGCGGGTTACCTTATTTCTCGCACTTTATTTCATCAGCACTTTCTTCAATGCATCCAGTTCGGGCTCGTCGGAGCGGCCGAGCGGCAGGCTGACCTTGCCACGCTGTACCACCGAACGCATGCCGGCCATCATGACTTCGAAACCTTTGTAGGCGGTCTCGCCATTGCAGGGATGGACTTTCTTGTTGTCATCCAGCCAGTCGGCGATCTCCTGGACGTAGGGGCCCATATCGTGCTCGTAATCCATGCTGCCCGGGCCGGACATGAGGCCGTCCTTGGTGACGGCGCGCCAGCCGCCGCCTTCACCGCCGCCGCCGGTCAGCACTTCGGCAAAACCTTCGGTGCCCTGGGCGCCCACGCGGCATTTGCGCCACCACGAGGAGACTTCGGGCACGTCCGGCGCGCCCGCGCCGGTCTCGAAGACGCCGCGCACACCGTTGGCGTACTGCACCAGGATGCTGATGTAATCGGGGGAGGGGTGGTTGTCGGCAAACTTCTCGATGCCGTCCGCCTGGCCTACGACCCATTCGGGCGCGGCGTAATCGTTGTACCAGCTCGCGTACTCGATCAGGTGTGTCATCATGTGCATCATCCAACCCAGCGCATGCCCGTAGACGGTGTGCACGCGCCCGATGGCGCCGCTGGCGACGATTTCCTTGACTTTGCTGTAGTGCTGGCCGTAGCGGTGCTGGTGGCTGACCACCGTCTTGACGCCGGCCTTGCGCAGCAGGTCGTACATATCCAGGGCTTCGTTCATGGAGGTGGCGATGGGTTTCTCGTAGGCGATCAGCTTGGCGCCCGAATCGACCCCGGCCTGGATCAGCGGCAGGCGCAGGTTCGGCAGGGTGCAGAAAATGAAGACATCCGGTTTGGTGTCCTTGAGCATCTGCGCGCCGTCCAGGCTGCCGTACTCGACGCCGAACTGCTGTTTGGCAGAGTCGACCCGGGCTGCGTCGATGTCGCAGACGCCGACCAGCTTGAAGCGCGGGTTTTTGGAGACGGCTTCGGCATGGTGCGTGCCGCGCTTACCCATCCCGGCCACAGCGACTGTATAAACTTTATCTGGGCTCATGATTGCCTACTTGTTCTTCGGCCAGTCGCGCAGCACCTGGATGGCATAGTCCACTTCCTCGTCCGTCAGTTCGGGGAAGATCGGCATCGAGATGCAAGAGGCCGCGTTCTTCTCGGCGTTGGTAAGGGGGCCAACGATACGGGCATCCTTGCCCCACGGGTAGCCTTCCTGCTGGTGGATGGCGATGGAGTAGTGCGTCTTGGCATCGACTCCGTTCTTGACCAGGTAATCGAGCAGTTTGTCGCGGTCAGCCGGATCCTTGGTCTCGATGACATACAGGTGGAAGACGTGGCGATAGCCGGGACGCGCATAGGGCAACTCGATGAAATCGCAGGTCGTCAGGCCCTCGGTATACCGGTCGGCGATCTCGATGCGGCGGTCGCTCCAGGCTTTGATATGCTTGAGCTTGGCGCTCAAAACGCCGGCGTGGATGTCGTCCAGGCGGCTGTTGAAGCCGTAGCTGTGGTGGTCACGCTTGGCGGAGCCGTGGTTGCGCAGCTTGCGGACCGTGTCGTTGATGACTTGATTGTCGGTCCAGATCGCGCCGCCGTCGCCGAAGGTACCCAGGTTCTTCTGGATGATGAAACTGGTGCAGACGGCGTCGGAAAGCTGGCCTTCCGTGAAGTTGGCGCCGCGCGCGTCGAAAGCCTGGGCGTTGTCTTCGATCACAAACAGGTGATGCTCGTCGGCGATTTTGCGGAGCTCATCCATGGGAGCGCACTGGCCGTAGAGATGTACCGGCACGATGGCCTTGGTCTTAGGCGTGATCGCCTTGCGCACAGCTTCCGGGTCGAGGCACTTGGTCTTCGGATCACAGTCCACCAGGACGGCGGTGGCTCCCGCGATCCAGATCGCTTCTGCGGTGGCGAAGAACGTGTTGGCGTTCGTGATCAGTTCGTCGCCCTTGCCGAGGCCGAGCGCCATGAAGGTCAACCACAGGGCGTCGGTGCCGTTGCCCACACCGATGGCATACTTTGCACCTGTGTATGCAGCCAGTTCATCCTCGAACTGCTTGAGCATGGGGCCCTGGACGTACTGGCCGCTCATGAGCACTTTCTGCATGTTGGCATCGATTTCACCCTTGATGCTCTCGTATTGACGTTGATGACCATAAAATGGTGTTTTCATCTTTCTGCTCCTCTTTCCATGAAAAATTTGATGACTTGTTGCAAGGGCTCTATTATATACGCAAGTGAATTTTCATGCGAAAATATAAGTCCTCTGTTCCGAAACTGATCGAGAAATAAGCATTTGCGGGCGTTTTGGCGCTGAATGGGCCATAACATTACCCAAATGGGTAATGCGAGACTGACCTGTATAAGGTACAATTATCTATTAATTTATCCGATTTATTGACTGTTTTGGGCACAGGGGCGGGTAGCCAATTGCAATTATCCCTTTACTGTATTGTTTTGTTCTATAAGGAGAGCATCATGCGCGCTTCCAATGAAACAGGCCCCCAGCATCCCGGCCTTCCCAAGAAACAGGGTCTTTACGACCCTCAGTGTGAGCACGATTCATGTGGCATTGGTTTTGTCGTAAATGTAAAGGGGGAGAAGTCGCACGGGATTGTCCGTGACGCGGTCACCGTGCTGACCAATTTGACGCACCGCGGAGCACGTGGTGCTGAGGCAAACACCGGCGATGGCGCCGGGATCCTGGTCCAAATCCCACACGCTTTTTTACAGAAGAAGGTCGCGCGCCGGGGTTTTACTCTGCCGGAACCCGGCGAATACGGCGTGGGCGTCGTTTATCTGCCGCCTGACCCAACCTACCGGCGCGCGATAGAGATCCATTTCGAGCAGATTATTGCCGCGGAGGGCCAGCGCGTGCTTGGCTGGCGCTCGGTGCCGGTCAACAATCAAGCCCTGGGCAACACCGCCAAACGTGGCGAGCCGAAGATGCGCCTGGTATTCATTGCCCGCAATCCCAACGTCACCGACCCGATGGCGTTCGAACGCAAGCTATACGTCATCCGCAAGCGCGCCGAAAACGAGATCCGTTACGGTGGCAAGTTCGAGGAAGGTGAATACTTTTACGTCCCCAGCCTTTCTTACAAGACCATGATCTACAAGGGCATGCTGGTTTCCGACCAGTTGGATGCCTACTTCCCGGACCTCTCGGACCCGGATTTTGTCAGCGCCCTCGGTCTGGTGCACTCCCGTTTCAGCACCAACACCTTCCCGAACTGGGAACGCGCGCACCCCTATCGCTACGTTATCCACAATGGTGAGATCAATACGCTGCGCGGCAACATCAACTGGCTGCGGGCGCAGGAAAGCATGTTCGAGTCCGAGCTGTTCGGCAGCGACATCAAGAAAGTGCTGCCTATCATCCAGCCCGACGGCAGCGATACGGCCATGTTCGACAATGCGCTTGAATTCCTGGTCATGGCCGGCCGTTCCATGCCGCACGTGATGATGATGATGATCCCCGAACCCTGGTCGCATCACGAATCGATGAGCGACGAAAAGAAGGCTTTCTACGAATACCATGCCAACCTGATGGAACCCTGGGACGGACCGGCGGCCATCGGTTTCTCGGATGGGGTTGTCATTGGCGCACTCCTGGACCGTAACGGCCTGCGCCCGGCGCGCTACTGCGTCACCAAGGATGACAGGGTCATCATGGCCTCTGAGGTGGGCGTGCTGGATATTGCACCTGAAAACGTGGCTTACAAGGGCCGCCTGGAACCGGGCAAGATCTTCCTGGTCGATACCGGCCAAGGCCGCATCGTCAGCGATGAAGAAATCAAGCACGAAATGGCCATGGAGCACCCCTACCGGGACTGGTTGAATAAATACCAGGTGCGCCTGGCAGACCTGCCCGCTGCCCAACCCGAACACGTCCCGCACGCGGACTACCAATCTGTTTTCCGGCGTCAGGAAGTCTTCGGATATACGGAGGAAGACCTGCGCATCATCCTCGGGTCGATGGCTGAACAGGCGATCGAACCGGTCGGATCGATGGGCAATGACGCAGCCCTGGCAGTCCTTTCAGATAAGCCCAAACTGCTCTATAACTACTTCAAGCAGCTTTTTGCGCAGGTGACCAACCCACCGATCGACGCGATCCGCGAGGAAATCGTCATCGCGACCGAGGTGATGGTGGGAGCCGAGAGCAACCTGCTTAAGCCGACCCCGCAGAGTTGTCACCAGATTCGCCTGGATTACCCCATCCTGACGAATGAAGAACTGGCGCAGATCCGCTACGGCCGCATCCCCGGTTTTATGTCCACGACCCTGCCGATCCTGTTCAAGGCTGGTTCGGGTGGCGCGGGGTTGGAGCAGGGCATGGAAGAACTTTTCCAGGCCGCCAACGTGGCCATTGCCCGCGGCGTTAACCTGCTGATCCTTTCCGACCGGGACGTGAGCCGCGAAATGAGTCCCATCCCGGCGCTGCTGGCCGTTGCCGGGCTGCACCACCACCTGGTCCGCGAGGGCACCCGCACCAAGGTCGGCCTGATCCTGGAAAGCGGCGAGCCGCGCGAAGTGCATCACTTTGCGGCGCTGATCAGTTACGGCGCAACCGCCATCAACCCCTACCTGGCCTATGAATCGATCGAAGACATGATCACCCAGGGCGTCCTGACCGGCATCGACCAGCACAAAGCCGTCAAGAATTACGTCAAGTCGGCCATCAAGGGCGTGGTCAAGACCATTTCCAAGATGGGCATCTCGACCATCCAGAGTTACTGCGGCGCGCAGATCTTCGAAGCGCTGGGTATCCACCAGAGCGTCATCGATAAATACTTCACCGGCACGCCTTCCCCGATCGGCGGTATCGATATCGACATCATCGCCAAAGAAGCGCACATGCGCCACATGCAGGCCTATCCCGAGCGTTCCGCGAACGGGCATACCCTGCCGATCGGCGGCGAATACCAGTGGCGCAGCGAGGGCGAACATCACATGTTCAACCCGCAGACGATCCACTTGCTGCAAAAGGCCTGTCGCGCAAATGACTTCACGGTGTTCAAGCGCTACAGCCATTTGATCAACGACCAGTCCACCAAGCTGGGGACCTTGCGCGGCCTGTTCGAACTCAAACTCAACGGCCCGTCTGTGCCGCTGGACGAAGTCGAATCGGTCGAGTCGATCTGCCACCGCTTCAAGACCGGGGCGATGAGCTATGGCTCGATCAGCAAGGAAGCGCATGAAGCCCTGGCGATTGCCATGAACCGCATTGGCGGCAAGAGCAATACAGGCGAAGGCGGCGAAGACCCGGCCCGCTATGTCCTTGACGAGAACGGCGACTCGCGCAACAGCGCCATCAAGCAGGTGGCCTCGGGCCGCTTCGGCGTGACCAGCGAGTACCTGATCAATGCGCGCGAACTGCAGATCAAGATGGCGCAGGGCGCCAAGCCCGGCGAGGGCGGGCAGCTCCCGGGCCGCAAGGTCTACCCGTGGATCGCCAAGGTACGTTTTTCCACGCCCGGCGTGGGGCTGATTTCGCCGCCGCCGCACCACGACATCTATTCCATCGAAGACCTGGCCGAATTGATCCATGATTTGAAGGTCGCCAATTCGGAAGCGCGCATCAACGTCAAGCTTGTTTCCGAAGTGGGCGTTGGCACGATCGCAGCCGGGGTGGCCAAGGCGCATGCCGACGTAGTGCTGATCAGCGGCCACGATGGTGGGACGGGCGCATCGCCGGTCAGCAGCATCAAGCACGCCGGCCTGCCTTGGGAGTTGGGCCTGGTGGAAACGCACCAGACCCTGGTGCTGAACAATTTGCGCGACCGAATTGTGGTCGAAACCGATGGCCAGCTCAAGACCGGGCGCGATGTGGTCATCGCCACCTTGCTGGGTGCCGAAGAATTCGGTTTTGCCACCGCACCGCTGGTCACGCTTGGCTGCATTATGATGCGCGTCTGCCATCTGGATACCTGCCCGGTGGGTGTTGCCACCCAGAACCCCGAACTACGCGCCAAATTCGACGGCGACCCGCAGAACGTGGTGAACTTTATGCACTTTATCGCGCAGGAAATGCGCGAGTTGATGGCCCAGCTCGGCTTCCGTACCATCGACGAAATGGTGGGCCGCGCCGATAAGCTCGAAGTCCGCCAGGCGGTGGAGCACTGGAAAGCCCGCGGCCTGGATTTCTCGCAGGTGCTCTACAGGCTGGAGGTTGATTCGGAAGTCGGGCTCTACTGCCGGGTGAAACAGGACCACGGCTTGGAGAAATCGCTCGACCGCCAGATTCTGCTCGACCTGTGCAAACCTGCCCTGGAAAAAGGAAGACATGTCTCGGTAACTTTGCCGATCCGCAATGTGAATCGCGTGGTCGGGACGATGCTCGGCAGCGCGGTGACCCGTCGCTACGGGTCGCAGGGATTGCCTGAAGATACCATTCAACTCCACTTCCAGGGATCGGCGGGACAAAGCTTCGGGGCCTTCATCCCCAGCGGCGTCACGCTCGAACTGGAAGGTGAATCGAACGACTATGTTGGCAAGGGCCTTTCGGGCGGCAAGATTATCGTGTACCCGCCTGCTGCTTCGACCTTTGTGGCCGAGGAGAACATCATCATCGGTAACGTGGCTTTCTACGGAGCAACCAGCGGCCAGGCGTATATACGCGGCGTGGCGGGCGAGCGCTTCTGCGTGCGCAACAGCGGTTTGCATGCCGTCGTGGAGGGCGTCGGGGACCATGGCTGCGAGTACATGACCGGCGGGCGCGTCGTCATCCTGGGGCACACGGGCCGCAATTTTGCGGCGGGCATGTCCGGTGGCGTTGCCTACGTGCTGGACGAGCAGGGCGAATTTGCTGCCAACTGCAACAAAGAAATGATCGACCTGGAAGTATTAAGCGACCTGGCCGAAATCGAAGAAGTCAAAACGCTGATCGAGCGCCACGCCGGCTACACCCGCAGCGCGATCGCCGAGCGCGTGCTGGCTGACTGGCCGGCCAGCCTGCCCAAATTGGTCAAAGTGATGCCCAAAGATTACAAACGGGTCTTACAGGCTTTCGAGCAGGTCCAGCGTGATGGCCTGAGCGGTGACCAGGCTGTGATGGCGGCTTTCGAACTGAATAAAAATGATGTGGCTCGCGTAAGCGGCAACTAATGGTGCCGCGCTTTAATGTTATGCGCTTGCCGAGGAGATGATCGATTATGGCGAAACCAACCGGATTTATGGAGTTCGATCGTGAGCTGCCTCCCGACCGCGCCCCGCAGGAACGGGTAAAGGACTGGCAGGAATTTCACCTGCACTATCCCGAAAACCAGAAACTGCAGGTGCAGGCCGCGCGCTGTATGGATTGCGGTATTCCCTTTTGCCACACCGGCACATTGATGAGCGGCATGGCCACCGGGTGCCCGGTCAACAACCTGATCCCTGAATGGAACGACCTGGTCTACCGCGGCCTGTGGAAACAGGCCCTCGAGCGCCTGCTCAAGACCAACAATTTCCCCGAATTTACCGGGCGTGTCTGCCCGGCGCCGTGCGAAGGTTCCTGCACCCTGGGCCTCAACAGCCCGGCAGTCACCATCAAAACCATCGAATGCGCGATCATCGACAGGGGTTTTGAAGAAGGCTGGATCGTCCCGGAGCCGCCTGCCACGCGCACCGGCAAAAAAATTGCCGTGGTCGGGTCCGGACCGGCCGGGCTGGCCTGCGCCGCGCAGCTGAACAGGGTCGGCCACTCGGTGACCGTTTTCGAACGCGCCAACCGCATCGGCGGCTTGCTGGCCTATGGTATTCCGAATATGAAACTGGATAAGCAAACCGTACAGCGCCGTGTCGACTTACTGGCCGCAGAGGGAGTTACCTTTGTGACCGATACAGAAGTGGGCAAGGACTATTCTGCCGCGCAACTGCAAAAAGATTTCGACGCAATCGTATTATGCGGCGGTGCCACCAAACCGCGTGACTTGTCGATTGAAGGACGCGATCTCAAGGGTGTCCACTTTGCCATGGAGTTTTTGCACGCCAACACCCGCCGCCTGCTGGACGGCGATGCGCCTGCCCTGGTGCCGTGGGAAGAACGCGCCGGCCAGGGTAAATTCATCTCCGCTGAAGGCAAGGACGTGATGGTCATTGGTGGTGGCGATACCGGGACAGACTGTGTGGGCACGGCCATGCGTCATGCCTGCCGCAGCCTGGTGCAGCTGGAAATCCTCGACCGCCCGCCCGATACGCGCCAGGCCGATAATCCCTGGCCTGAATGGCCCAAAATTTATCGCCTGGATTACGGGCAGGAAGAGTACCTGGCCCTGCACGGCCACGACCCGCGCACTTATACCGTTACTGCCAAGCGCTTCGTGGGCGACGAAAACGGCCAGGTCAAGGAAGTCCATACCGTCAAAGTGGAATGGGTAATGGGTGATAACGGGCGTCTTTCCCCACGCGAAATCCCGGGCAGTGAAGAAGTCTACCCGGCCCAACTTGTCCTGCTGGCGATGGGCTTCCTGGGTCCCGAAGAAACCATCCTGGCCGAACTCAATGTCGAACGGGACGAGCGCAGCAACGCCAAGGCAGAATATGGAAAATTTGCCACCAGCCTGCCGGGTGTGTTCGCCGCCGGAGACATGCGCCGCGGTCAGAGCCTGGTCGTCTGGGCGATCAACGAGGGCCGCGCGGCCGCCCGCGAGTGCGACCGTTATTTGATGGGCAGTACGGATTTGCCTTGAGTTGAGAAAATAGAAAGCAGAGAATAGAGAATAGACTCTCTTTAAATAAATATCGCTGGCGCCACGGGATTACCTGTAGCGCCAGCGTTTTATTAACTCACCTTACGCACTTATGCTCAAAGGCGGGCTGGGCCCGCCGTGTTTTGTGGCATAAATCGCTGGGGCTGGGCCCCAGCGAGAGCAAAAACTGCGTAAGGTGACTTATTAACTCACCCTGACGAAGGCCATTTGCCACACACACGCCACCTGTCCCGCGAACTGCGCGGGGTGCGCGGAAGGTGGCAGGAGACACGCGTGCGGCAAATCTTCTCTTACTTAAACTCAAACTTTTCGGTAGCGCTTCACGAAGAAGATCTTCAGGAACCAGTCCACCAGGCCGGGGACATAATAGTCGGCCCAGAATGCCAGGTGATACCACCAGGGCATGGCCACCACCCGGCGCGGGTGTCTGGCTGCGTTGACCACTTTTCCAGCAACGTATTCCGGGCTCATTGTCGTCCAGGAAGGGGCCTTCAAATTGTTCTTCAAGACGTTGTCGCCAGTGTGCCGGCCAAATTCGGTGGAGGAAGGTCCCGGGTAGATTCCGGTGACCCGGATTCCGAACACGCTCACTTCGCGGCGCAGCGCATCCGTAAATCCACGCACGCCGAATTTTGTTGCCGCATAAACCGTGTACATAGGCGAGCCAATCCATCCCGCCACAGATGACATGTTGATAATATGCCCGCTCTTTTGGGCGATCATATGTGGCAGGACGGCACGGGTGACTTCGATCAGCCCGGTCAGGTTGACGGCGATCTGCGTCCTGATATCGCGCGCCGGGTCGAGATTTTCCAGCCAGTCCAGCCGCCCGAAGCCGGCGTTATTGAACAGGATGTCGATGCGTTGGTAGTTCTCGACCACGCTCTTGACCATGTTCTGAACATCCGCCCCGTTGGTCACATCTACTGGCGTAGCCATCGCCTCGCCGCCTTCAGCCTGGATCTTTGCCACCAGATCCTGAAGCCGGTCGATCCGGCGGGCGGCCAGTACTACCGATGCGCCCTGGCGCGCGAACTGGCGGGCAGCTTCCTCGCCAAAACCGGAGGAGGCCCCTGTGATCAAGACGACTTTGTTTTTCAGTGAGATTGCCATGCTGCCTCCTTGCTGAGATACTCAGAAAGTGCTCCTGAAATTATACATTGCATAGCCTATATCTGTGCATAGCCACATTTTCCTAATTCCCTTTCGTCTTTCGTCGGTTCCGGTTGTATCTCATCAGACTGTCTGCACGTACGGGGCAGCTCGAAACGATTCGATGATTGGTCCGAATGGTATTTTCCTTTCTTGGTTTGATGATCATTATGCAAACTAACTGCCCAACTTCTCGATACGATTGCGAATCCATGTAAACAAACCCCTTATCCCCTGGCTGCGCAAGACAGAAACAATTTTTGCCAAATATTTAAAGCTCAAAAGATTTAATATTATCTTTAAACTTTTTTCGCGCGTACTGCCAAGCGGGATAAAAAATAGTCTTATCTTTTGAACACCCCGAATTAATCGCCAACTTCGGCTTGCAGCAATATGATTAATAGTGCTTTGGAGTATTAATATTTCTTCTCGAAGCTTTGCGATTTCCACCGTTTTTTCTTCCTGAAGTTTTATCATTTCTTTATGAAGCCGCGATCTTTCTCTATTTGCGATTTTAAGATCATAACTGATTCTTTCTATATCTTTTTCAAAGGGCCCCATCACCGGTTCTTCGGCTGGCGTAATGTTTTGAAGGAATTCGTCTTCCTCTGAAGAAAGGGAAAGCCCATATACGCGACCCGCTCGGAGGCAGAGTTGCCTGTATAAATCAAGCAGTTTATCAGGGGCATTTGTTGTATAAAGATCATCAATACTACCGCGATTATGCCTCAGGCTCGTTGAGATTGTTCGACAAGCAATGTGGATCGTCTCATTTGATGCTTCCAGTTCAAGGAAATTAACCAAACGCCGAAGTTCAGATTGAGGCTCGCGGAAGAAACTATCATAGTGTGTAATCATACGTTCTTCCGGTTTGGTTGATGTTATCAGTTGTTGATTATAGGCCAGCCAAAGGTTATAGGAAAATATACCGGAAGCAGCTCCAATGCGCGCAAGCGAATGATAAACCTCGAAAGGGTTGCGTATACAAATAATAATTTTTAGATTCGGAATGAGCCTTTTCCAGAAAGGTAGCGTAAAAGAATTCCTTGGGTCTTTCCATCCCCAAACAGGCTGTTGCTGTGAAATTTCTTTAATAGCCAGATTTGCATTTTGGATGATAGATGCCAGATGTGGAGAGGTTTCCCACCCAACTTGTAATACCGGAGGTATATCCCATCCGCCGCCAAAAGAGGTGAGAATTTCATCATTTATTCTCTGCAGTTTAGCATTTTCCCAGAAACCTTCGAGATTATCCTTGGTAGCGGAGAGGAGGTCTCCTTCCTTACCAAGGTAAAGCCCACATAAATTGAGAAGCCTGGTCACCATCGAGGTGCCAGAGCGATGCATTCCAGCTACAGCAACGGGCATTTACACTTACCTCCGCACATAGTTTATCAGGGGATTAGCAAAAGGCAGGGCAGCTTCCATAGCTGCTCTGCCTCTTTCCTTATGATCCTTTCCCTATTCTTCAACCTGTTCCGCCTGCCCGTCTTCCGCTCGTTTGCGCGGACGGGGCGGCTCGACCACGGCCTGCGGGTAGAGCGCCACTTCCAGCACCTGGTCCATGTGCTCGACCGGTATGATCTTCAGGTCGGTTCGCACCCGTTTGGGGATATCCACCAGGTCTTTCAGGTTGCGCTCGGGCATGATGATGATCTTGAGTCCGGCACGGTGGGCGGCCAGCACCTTCTCGCGCACGCCGCCGATGGGCAGCACGCGTCCACGCAGGGTGATCTCGCCGGTCATGGCCACCTCGCGGTAGGCAGGGCGCCCCGTCAGTGCAGAGAGAATGGCGGTCGCCAGCGTGATGCCCGCGCTTGGCCCGTCCTTGGGGATGGCGCCTTCTGGCATATGCACGTGGATGTCCATGCGTTCGAACACGTCCAGATCCACGCCGAAAAGCTCGGCGCGCGATCTGATGTACGTCAGCGCCGCCTGGCCGGATTCCTGCATCACCTCGCCGATCTGGCCGGTCATCTGCAGGCCGCCCTTGCCCTCCAGCACGGCCACTTCGATGGTCATGATTTCGCCGCCGTTTTCCGTCCAGGCTAGCGAGGTGGCAACACCAACTTCGTCGCGCCGTTCGGCCTCGGTCTGGAAGAACTGCGGCGGGCCGAGCAGTTTCTCGACGATGTTGGGCGTTACCAGCGAAGGATACTGTTTGCCTTCGGCTTTCCAGCGCGCCACCTTGCGGATCACGCGCCCGATCTCGCGTTCCAGGTTGCGCACGCCGGCTTCGTAAGTATATTCACGGATCACACGCTGCAAGGCAGTATCAGAGAAACGCAGGCCGGTCTCGTCCATGCCGTTCTCTTCCATCTGCCGTGGGATCAGGTAACGGTCGGAAATGGCCATCTTCTCTTCTTCAATATAGCCGGGGAATTCGATCACTTCCAGCCGGTCGAGCAGGGCGGGGGGGATGCTTGCCAGCGTGTTGGCCGTGGTCACGAACAACACCTTCGACAGGTCGAAGGGCAGTTCCAGGTAATGGTCGCTGAACGAGAAGTTCTGTTCCGGGTCGAGCACTTCCAGCAAGGCAGAGGAGGGGTCGCCGCGGAAGTCGTTGCCCAGTTTGTCGATTTCATCCAGCATGAAGAGCGGGTTACCGCTGCCGGCCCGTTTCATGGTCTGGATGACGCGCCCGGGCAGCGCACCGATATAGGTGCGCCGGTGCCCGCGGATCTCGGCCTCGTCGCGCACACCGCCCAGCGAGACGCGCACGAACTTGCGCCCGAGCGCCTCAGCGATCGAACGGCCCAGCGAGGTCTTGCCAGTGCCCGGCGGGCCGACGAAGCACAGGATCGGCTGGCGCTCCTTCTTGGGCTTGAGCGAGCGCACGGCGATGAATTCGAGGATGCGATCCTTGGCCTTCTGCAGGCCATAGTGATCGCGGTCGAGCATCTCCCCGGCATGACTCACGTCCAGGTTGTCGATCGTGAACTCGCCCCAGGGCAATTCCAGAATCCAGTCCAGATAGGTGCGAATGATGCCTACTTCGGGCGCCATGGGCGGCATCTGGTTCAGGCGTTCGATTTCCTTCAGCGCCGTGGCCTTGGCTTCCTCGGGCAGTTTGGTCTGGTCCACCTTCTGGCGCAGTTCATTCACATCGCGTGTGAAAACATCGCCTTCGCCCAGCTCGGTCTGGATGGCCTTCATCTGTTCGCGCAGGTAGAACTCGCGCTGCGAGCGGTCCACTTCAGACTGCACGCGGCTGTGGATTTCGTCCTCCAGTTCGAGCACGTCCACCTCGCCGGCCAGCAGTTCGTTGACGCGCTCCAGCCGGGCTTTCGGGTCGAGCATCAGCAGTAGTTTCTGGCGCTCCTCGAAACTGACCGAGATCGAGGTGGCGATCATATCGGCCAGCCAGCCTGGTTCGGCGATATTGATCGCGAACAGGTGCGCCTCTTCGGGGATCGAGCGGTTCAACTGAACGCAGCGTTCGAATTGGCTGAGTGCCGAGCGCATCAGCGCCTGGGTTTTCTTGTCGCTGGGCGTGGGCTCTTCGATCACGCGCGCGCGCACTTTGATGTATGGCGCCAGGCGTGTGAAGGCCAGCACCTCCACGCGCCTGCGGCCCTGTACCAGCGCTGAACTGTTGCCGTCGGGCATGGAGAGCAAGCGCCCAACAGCAATTTCCACACCAATCGGCAGGAAATCTGCCGGCTTGGGCGTGGTATTTTCAGGGTCTTTTTGCGTCAGGCCGATGACGGTCTGGTTACGCTCGTGCGCGGTCTGCAGGGTCAGGATTGCGGCTTCATTGTCCACGAATACCGGCGAGACCATATGCGGGAAGACGACCAGGTCGCGCATGGGCAGCACCAGCGCTTCGATGGTGCCGGTCTCGTCCGCGGTGTGGTTAGGGATGCGGTACAGCTCTTCCGTGCGTTGAGAGATCGCCACGTTAAAAACATCTTCTTCTTCTTCTTCTTCGTTCCAGTCTTCGTTTTGAGTCATATCAATCCGTTTCAAAATCCGTTTTATCCGCCTGCCCTCGTCAGGGGGTGATTCCGTGAAAGAGTTTGTTGATAAGCTCTCTTCGCTTCAGCGGTGACAAAGATGCTGCCCGCTGAAAGCACAATGCTACCATCTTTTTGGGATAATTCCAACGCCCGATTCAACGCCGTTTCGACGGGAGCAGCCGCCTCACATACTACCCCGAGCTGTTGCGCCGTTTCGAGGATCTTTTGCGGCCCGAGCGCGCGCGGGTGCTCGGCGCGCGTGGCAATCACTCGTTCCAGCAGTGGCTTGACAGCAGATAGCATTTCAGCCAGATGTTTGTCTTCGGAGACGCCGAAGATCAGCGTCACCCTGCGGTAGGGGAAGTAAGTTTCAAGCGTGGCAGCCAGCTTCTCGAACGAGTCGCGGTTGTGGGCCGAGTCGAATATCACAGTCGGGTTCGCGCGGCTGGCGATCTCGAAGCGCGCCGGCCAGCGCACTTCTGCAAAGCCTTTACGGATGGCCTCGTCCGAAACATCCAGCCCCGAAGCCTTTAGTGCAGCATACGCTGTGACTGCATTCTCGACCTGGTGAGCTCCCAGCAAAGGAATATTCAGGCTGATGAAACGACCGCCTTCTTCATCCTTTATTTCGAAGGTCTGCCCATCCAGCGAGTGCTCCAATAGCTTGAACGTCACATCCCGGCCAACGCGGGTCAGCTCGCAGCCGCGTTCCGCCGAAATCTTTTCCAGCACAATCAGAGCCTCCTCTTTCTGCGGCGCGGAAACCACCGGGACGCCGGGTTTGATGATCCCGGCTTTCTCTGCGGCGATCAGCGTGAGCGTTTCGCCTAAAACGGCGGTATGGTCGTAGGATAGCGACGTGATGGCTGCCACACGCGGGGTGATGATGTTGGTGGCGTCCAACCGCCCGCCCAGCCCCACTTCGATGACGGCAACGTCCACGTTGTGGCGTGCGAAATACAGGAAGGCCAGTGCGGTGGTCAACTCGAAGGTAGTCAGTTTTGCGACCTGTGCCACGGCCGGTTTGAGCTTTTCGACCAGCGCGGCCAGTTCGGCGTGCGGGATGGGTTCCCCGTCAATTTGCATACGCTCGCAGAAATCTTGCAGGTGCGGCGAGGTATACAACCCGGTCTTATCGCCGCCAGCCTGCAGTGCCGACGCGCACAGCGCCGAGACCGAGCCTTTACCTTTCGTCCCGGCCACGTGGATGGTTGGGTAGGTGTCCTGTGGATTGCCCAGCGCTGCCATCAACCGGCGCATGCGCTCGAGGTTGAAATCGGCCCTGGCCAGCTCGGAGGCATGTTTGAGACTATAATCGACGAAGCCGTACAGGTAATCGAGGGCCTGGTTGTAAGCGGTTTCGGTATCCATTGAAAGAGATTGTATATCGGAAATTGCGATTCGTAAATTGTAGATCAAGCATGCTTGCCCGGCTGGACATCGCTTAATAACACGCTGGTCGTGTCGGGCCTGCGTAGAAGAGTTCATCTACAAGCGAGGAAAATTAGAGAGACTGGCTTTTGGGACACACTTAGCCGGATGCCCATTTAGCCTCCCAGAAATGAAACTTCCTGGGATTATCTTTGTTGAAGTCTTTACTATCCCATGATGGCAGTTCAGGTAATTCTGTTTGATCAGGTAAGTTTCGAATAGGAGTGATTTTTATTCTATTCATGTGCCAACCTTGAGACAAATCCTCCGGTGAAAAAGATCTTTGCGAATATTTGATGTTGAAGTGGTCCCGGCTGAGCGCAATGTAATGCCTCAAAATGAAAGCTTCAGGAGAAACTCTTAGTTGAGAGTGGGCGGCCAGCCTGTGTCCTCCTTCAATTTGTCTAATATCACGGATATTTTGCCATGCTCGCATCAACCTTGCTGGTTGAGGCTCAAACAAATAATAATGCAGCATCGAGCGATAAAAATCACCGTTCTCATGATCCGGATCTTGTTTTGTGGGGATGAAGACGAATTCGTCAAAATTGATGACATTGTAGCCTTCACGATCTACCCTTTCGATACCGTCTCGTAGGGTTTCGCCATGTCGTGGCGATTCGAGAGCTTCGTCAGCATCCTGATGAATCAGCCAATCAGAGTCGATCAATGAAATGGCTTTGGCTTTGGCTTTTAATTGATCTGTAAGGCTGAAATAGCCCTTGTATGGCAGTCTGTCTTTATAAATAATATATTTATCAAACCTGGAGAAGATTGCTGACGATGAATCGTCCGAATCATGGTCGATGATTGCCAACTGAATACCACAATCAACCAATCGTTGTAGTGTAACCTGAAGATATCTGGCTTCATTCCTGATGGCGATGATAGCTGTAATATTCATAAGTGGACTATTTCAACGTTAATAAGAGCGTCCCTGAATAGCAAGGCAAGAAATGTAAATTCTATAAAAACTGTGAAAGTTCCCGCATAAAAGAATCTTCCGCTGATTTGGCGTGCAGCCGGATTCTGTTGTGGATGGATTTAATGACACTCTGTGAATTAATATAGCTGATCAAATGCAGTATTCTCGCTTCACGTTGTTCTCTGTCATTCAATTCATTGCCAGGGACAAGAAAATCCAGTGCATCATACATGCCCATAAAGACCTGGCGTTTATCACGAGCAGCATAGGGATCTCCGAAGTTTACATTTCTGTACTTCGAAAATTCATTTTCAACCAGACAAATTGCAGGTATACCAAGATTCCATGCATTCACACAAACATGATATGTATCGGTGATGATTGCTTTATATCTGGTCAGGGCATTCAGTGCGGCCATGGGTTGATCAATGGCCTCTTCTACAAAAGAGTTGATTGAACGCACGGAGTCCAGTTCGCCGATAGACGAAAGGGGAGGAAAGGCATTTGTATCTCCCCATTTCAACCAAACAGCTTTGGATTCCAGCCTGTTGGAAAGGTCCAGTGCAAAACTGATCATGCTCTCGATCGCTTTCGTCGTGCGACCAAAAAAGACGCCCACCTGGGCTTTCGCGCCGGTTTCAGTTTCAAGGCCTGCCAGCATGGCGGAATCTACCAGGTTCGCGCAATCCACGCCAAGGCAGCCAGGCTGATATATTTCCCGGATATGGCATGCCTTAAGCGCAGAATATACATCCCGGAACCATACCCCCCCACAAAGTTTGAGAAATCTTTCGAGGGAAGCCCGGTAAGCGGGATCAGTTTCATCCTGGATGGTATTGAACAAGAGCGTGCTTCCGAACGAGAGCGACTTTTCCAGGATACGCTTGTCTTTGTCTTGTAATAAAAAAACCTCCCGAACACGTTTTTGTGCCGTTTCCAGGTCGTTGAAAAGACCATTATCGACCAACTTTTGCGTTACAGTTTTTTGATATTGCCGCATGTGTAAAAAGTCCCCCCAGTAAATAATGGCTCGATGAGATTGGAAAAATTCATCACCCGAAGGTATTATCCTATAGGAGGATTCTATGTCCTCTATTGGTGAGGGTTGGATAGATGGATACAATCGATAATACTGTATGCGATCCCAGAAGCCATGTTTTTTTGACAAGTGCTGGAATCCAAGATCGACACTATACATGCCCACATTTATCCCTGGCGGGGGGGCGCAAACTACTGCTATGTCACGACCCATTATTATTACTCATTAACACCAAGCCTTTGCCCTTGTCCCGGCCACGTGGATGGTTGGGTAGGTGCCCTGCGGATTGCCCAGCGCTGCCATCAACCGGCGCATGCGCTCGAGGTTGAAATCGGCCCTGGCCAGCTCGGAGGCATGTTTGAGACTATAATCGACGAAGCCGTACAGGTAATCGAGGGCCTGGTTGTAAGCGGTTTCGGTATCCATTAGAGAGTTATTTTAGTCGAGACTATCATGTCTAACAAGCCTGATAAAGATATGGAGAGATCAACTGTTTATGTACCCACAAATATCAAAGCCCCGTAGGTTTCTCCTGATAGGAATTCGGGTGTTAGGTGGAGTGCTTGGAGGAATATACCTGACCCCAAAATTCAATGGTCAAATGGTTTCTGGAATAACTATTGGCTTTTTATTAGGGTGCTATTAACTATTGCAGTTTTTCCAGAATTACGCTAGAGACCATTGATGAATGGTCTCTGGCGTTCCTGGACGCATCCGACGAATTTGCCAATGATGATAGGTATGTTATGGTTTGTTGTCTTTTTTGCTATGATGGGACTAATTCCCATCAGAGTTGATCGATATATTGGAAATGAATCCGTAAGGGTTCGTTTATTATTGTTGCCAGCTCTGTTTTTGTTTGGTTTGAGTGGGTTGCTTATGATTTTACGTAGAGAAGCATCGATAAATTTGGGAATAGACATCACGGCTTTTGGGTGTATTTCAATGGGATTCTTGGCTTAATATTTGGTTGGGGGGGATTTGTCCTATTAGTTTTTTCAACCATCTTTGGTTGGTAGCTTGCGCTTGTCATCCTTCCATCCACCCGGCTTGACTTGACTTGGCCTTCTTGAAGATGTACAATTTGTACGAAACGTACAATTTTGACAGGAGTAAGCCATGACCATTAAAACGATCAAGAGCGGCGAGGCGCGCATCAAATGGCGGGATGTCCTAGACCAGGTTTTTTCAGGCAAGGGCGACGTCATTATCGAGCGCAGCGGCAAAAATGTGGCCGTGCTGATCCCGGCCGTCGATTACGAGCAGATCCGCGAAACGCTCGACGAAATACGTGCTGTGCGCGAAGCCGCTGCGGCCTACGATGAATGGAAACGCAACCCCTCCGTTGCCCGTCCCTTTGATGAAGTCGACGCCGAACTAAGCGCGGGAGATAAGCCGAATGGCTGAACCGCCTGCTTGGCAGGTAGTCATCCACCGCAAGGCAGAGAAAATCCTGCGGCGGCTGGATGGCGATACGCTGCAACGGATTCGTCAGGCTATTCGCAAACTTGCCATTGATCCACATCCAACGGGGATGAAAAAGTTAACCGGCTACGAGAACCTATTCCGCATCCGTGTGGGGGATTGGCGCATTATTTATGCCATTGAAGACGATCAATTGATTATTCTGATCCTTGAAATTTCTCCGCGCGGCGGCGCATATCGGGATTTATGATGATTGCCGCTCTTACCTTCCACCTGCACCTGCCCGGCTGCGCCTCGCTCAAAGAGGCCACCTGGGTTTTCAGTATTGTCAAGTTACCAATTCGCCTTTATAATCCAACCTAATCTCTTTGCATTGGAGCAATTGACTCATGATGGATCAACAGGACGCCCAGCCGGGCAACGGGGATCAAGAAGAAGATACTCAGAACGAAAACAATCAGGAAACTATGGAAAGCCTGATGCAGTCGGAAAATGCCGGGCTGGAATTCCCCAGCCAGGGCGAGATCCGCACTGGCGTGATTGCCAGCATTTCCCCCAGCCAAATCCTGGTCAGCATCGGCGCAAAATCCGAGGGCGTGATTTTGGGCCGCGAACTGGAACAAATCGTACCCGCCGAACGTGAGGCATTCAAAGTTGGACAGGAAATCCCTGTCTACGTCGTCAATCCCGAAGACAACAACGGTAATGTGATTCTCTCCTACGTCCGCGCCCGTGAATCCATGGGCTGGGAAGTGGTCGAGAAGATGCAGGAAACCAGCGAGCCCTTCGATGGCGTCATCGAAGGCTATAACAAGGGCGGCCTGATCGTGTTGGTGCACGGCCTGCGCGGTTTCATTCCTGCTTCGCAGATCAGCATGACGCGCCGCAGCATGGTGCAGGGCGATACGCCCGACCGCTGGGCCAAGATGATCGGTGAGACCATCAGCGTACGCATTATCGAAGTCGATCGCGCCCGCCGCCGCCTGATCCTTTCGGAGCGCGCTGCCAACCCCGAATCGCGCCAGTCTATCAAGGAGCGCGTGATCGACGAGTTGGAAGAGGGCGCAACCTATACCGGTCGCGTTACATCCATCGCCGATTTTGGCGCGTTCGTCAACATCAACGGCGCAGACGGCCTGGTCCATCTTTCGGAGCTTTCCTGGGAACGTGTTCAACACCCCGGCGAAGTCCTCGAAGTCGGCCAGGAAGTCAAGGTCAAGGTTATCAGTGTCGACCGCGAGAAGAAACGCATCGGTCTCTCGATGCGCGCCCTGCAGGGAGATCCCTGGCACGAGAAGGTCGAGAAATTCAAAGTCGGCCAGTTGGTGGAAGGCACGATCACCCGCCTGACGAAGTTCGGCGCGTTTGCCCGGCTCGAAGGCGATATCGAAGGCCTGATCCACATCTCCGAGTTGAGCGAGAACCGCATCAACCATCCCAAGGAAGCCGTCAAGGAAGGCGATACGTTGACCCTGCGCGTCATCCGCATCGACTCGGACCAGCGCCGCATTGGCCTGAGCCTGCGCAAGGTAGACTCGTCTTCGTTTGCAGACCAGGATATGAAGGCCCTGGCGGCGGAACTCAATCAGGACGACGAAGCAGGTACCGTGCAGATCCATGCAGCGCGGCCTGCCGAGGCTCCCGCAAATGAAGCTGAGGCTGAACCCGTCCAACCTGCCGAAGTACCTTCTGACGAGGCTCCCGCCAGTGAAGCTGAGGCTGAACCCGTCCAACCTGCCGAAGTACCTTCTGACGAGGCCCCCACCAGCGAACCTGAGCCTGCCCGGCCTGCCGAAGAACAGCTCGACGAGGCTCCCGCCAGCGAAGCTGAACCCGAACCAGAGCAAGACAAGGCCGAAGAATAAGCCGGATTATCAGAGAGCGCACCCCCGGTGCGCTCTCTTTGTATTAAAACCAAGCCCCGTCGTCCTGCCTGCGCCTGTAGCCGCGCTACAAGCGCAGGTAGAGCCGAAGGCCCCTTGTGGGTGGGCAATGCCGCCCCTGTTTTAGAAAAATATGACCTATCTCATCGTCGATGCACACGAAGACCTGGCCTGGAACGCACTGACCTTCGGGCGTGACTATACCCGTTCCGCGCTGGAGACGCGCCGGCTGGAAGCGGACGGGCCCTCCCCGCAGTATAACGGTGACACACTGCTTGGCTGGCCCGAATACCAACAGGGGCATGTTGCGCTTGTCTTCAGCACCCTGTTCGTCTCTCCCGTTCGCCGGGCGCTGGGTGAATGGGATACGCAGGCCTATACAAGCTTCGATGAAGCTCGTAAGCGCACGCTGCTCCAGTTGGCCGTCTACCAGCGCCTGACGGACGAACATCCTGATCAATTCCGCCTGGTCCGTTCGCGCGGCGATCTCGAAAGCCAGCTGGCGTTGTGGCGCAAACCTGCAGTAGATCAGCCCATCCGCCCGGTCGGATTAGTACTCTTGCTGGAAAATGCGGAGGGTATACGCGACCCAGATGAACTGGGCGAATGGTGGGATTTCGGCCTGCGCATCATCGGACCGGCCTGGGCCGGGACCCGCTTCTGTGGCGGTACCCGCGACCCGGGTCCGCTCACCAGGGATGGCCAGGCCCTGCTCGAAGGCATGGCCGACATAGGCTTCAGCCTGGACCTGAGCCACATGGACCGCCAGGCGGCCCTGCAGGCGTTGGACAGTTATCCGGGTGTGATCCTGGCCAGCCACGCCAATGCGCTCGCCATGTTGGCGGGTTCCGAGAGCAACCGCCATCTCACAGATGAGGTCATCGACGGCATCTTCGAGCGGGACGGTGTGATCGGTGTGGTGCCATTCAATACGTTCCTGAAGCCTGGCTGGACACTCAAAGACGGCCGGCAGGACGTCCCCATGCAGCTGATTGCCGACCATATCGATTATTATTGCCAGCGTGCCGGGAACGCCCGCCACGTGGGCATTGGCTCCGATTTCGACGGCGGCTTTGGCCTGCAGCAGGTGCCGGCCGGGATCGAGTCGATCGCCGACCTGCAAAAACTTGCCCCAATCCTGGAAGAACGTGGCTACAGCCCGGACGACGTCGCCGCGGTCTTCGGCGGCAACTGGATCGATATCCTGCACAGAGCATTGCCCTTATGAACAACCAGACCCAACCTGTTGAAAATGGTACCAGAACCTTGCTGACGGCCGACCGGGTGCGCTTTGGTTTTCTGATCACCCTGTTCGGCCTGGTCATCTTCATTGTCGGCGCCAAGCCCGAATGGCTCAGCCTGGACCGCAGCCCGGTCGTTGGTTTTGTGCAGATCTGTGTGTTCCTGGTCGGTTTGGCCGTCATCTGCCTGGGCGGTTATATTGGCCTGGCGGCCTTGTGGGGCGGCGAGGAAAAAAGCATCGCCGCCGATATTGGCTTGCGGCTGATTGCCACCGGTTACGTTATTTCCGTCTTTACCGGCATGGCCGATATTTTCGGGATGACCGTGCAGGCCAATCCGCGCATCCCTTTTTTCGGTCCCTGGCAGCAAGCCGGGGTCGAGATCGGCATGCTGGTTGTGGCCCTGGGGATGTTCCTGCTGGTACCCTTCCACAGCCTGCCCAGGCGCCAGAAATAACGGGGACCGTCTCGGGTTACCAGGTTACTAAGTTACCAACCAATATGCGCATCTTTCTCGGTGTCGACGGCGGCAGCAGTAAGACCCATGCCGCGCTGGTGGATGAAACCGGCGCGCTGCTTGGATTCGGCCGGGGCGGTGTTGCCAACCAGCATACCGATGGGCGCGAAAACGGGCTCAAGCAGATCGCCGCTGCCGTCCATATGGCGCTGGAGGCCGCTCACATCTCGCCGCAGGATGTCGAACTGGGCTGCTTCTGCCTGGCGGGCGCCGATTTCCCCGAAGACTTCCGTATTCTCCAGGCGGCCCTGGAAGGGCTTGGGTTGGCGCGTAAGGTGGTCGTCAAGAACGATACGGCTGCAGGCCTGCGCTCCGGGTCAAGCCGCTCCTGGGGCGTTGTGATCATCTGCGGGACCGGTTTTAACGCCGCCGGGCGCGGGCGCGACGGTAAGGAACTTGGCCTGCCCTCCTACGGCGCGCTGACCGGCGACTGGGGCGGGGGAGGCATCCTGGGCGTGGAGGCTGGGACGGGCGCGGCCCGCCGACGCTGCTGACCCGCCTGGTGCTGGACGCGCTGCATTTTACATGCGAAGAGGATATTCTCGAAGCGCTCTATCACGGCCGTCTGTCCAGGGAAGATGTCCTTGGCATGACGCCCCTGCTTTTCGAAGCCGCCGACGTGGGCGATGAAGTCTCCCGTGAGCTCGTGGTCAGGATGGGCACAGAGGTGGGTGTGACCGCCAATGTCTTCCTGCGCCGGCTGGACCTGGCCGAGACGGATGCCGAAGTGGTGCTGGCCGGGAGTGTTTTCAAGGCCAGGGGACCCCTGTTGATCGATACTGCCGCACAGGTTGTGCACGCCGTCTCCCCACAGGCCCGCATCGTGCGCCCTCGGCTCGAGCCTGTGGCCGGCGCTGCCCTGCTGGCGCTCGAGCTGGCCGGGGTTGAGGTGACCGCCGAGACCCGCCTGCGTATGGAAGCCGGGCCGCTGGCGATTTCGCCGGCTTCCTCCTGAGAGACTGCCAGATTGGGCCGGCCGGGAATCAAAAACCGCCTGGAAAGGCGGTTTTTTTGCGCCCGCTGCCGGGGCCGGGACGCTGCTGTATGAATAAAAGGAAAGAGGCTACTGCTCACAGCCAATGCCATCATGATCGGGGTCATACCCATAAGGGTCGGGCGCAAGCACGGTGAAATTATGGAAGGGAAGATTGGGGCAGCCCACGCGCTGAAGGGGCGAAACGCAGAAATCCGGATAGGCCAACAGACAGGATGATTTTGTGGATGCCAGTGCGGCGGCCGTAAGCGTATACAGTGGCGTGGGTGTGATTGGCGTATTGGTTCTCCACCGGATCGGGGGATAGGTGGGAGCGGCGGCGGTCTGGGTTTGGTAGAGAAAATAAATGTCGCCGGGAAGATGAGTGAAAGTTGCCCAGACTGTGGGAGTTAAAGAAATCGAAGCGGTTGGCGAGGCTGTGGAGTCGTAAGCAAGGGAGCCGACGGTGCTCAACAAAAGTGTGCCAACCACGGCCAGTACGATGCTGAACAGGATTACCCCGCCAAGAATGGCCAGGATGACGACCCGTTTGGATGATGGGCGGCTCGAGGGTGGGATGTGATCTGGAGGTTGTGAATTGGAAGACATGGGTTATCTTGGAATATGTGGAGAGTGTTGGGGATCCCACGAAAGTATTATAGTACGAAAACAAAAAACCCCGTTCAACGAGAGCGGGGTTTCTTCGCCACAAAACAGAATTTATGCTTACGGTAGTGTGCCCCCATAGGGGGATTACTATAGACGCAGTTAGAGTTTTATGTACTTGGTGATGTTGAGTAAATTAACTTTTCATCGACTTCTAGAAAAGTTTCAAACCCGGGAAATGCCATGCCTGTAATTACTTTAGAAGTTACACTGATACTCGCAATTTCTTTCGTTTTGGTTGGCTCTGGAATAGGCAAACCAAATTCAAGTAAATGTTCAATATAATCAACGCGTACATCATTCAAATTTGAGAGTGCCTCATCAGGCGTTTCACCTTGAGCCATACAACCATCCAGTTCGGGATTGATAGCTAGATAAATGAGATCACCCTCGGTTGTTTTGTCTTTAACCAAATTGACAGTGTATCCGCTGTTTGCAATTTCAGTAGCTTTCTCTCTCATTGTCTTTGCCATCTTAACTCTCCCGTATCGTTGTAAGTTTATCAATTAATTTTATTGCGTTCTCGATATTATATTCACCCAATTTATGGTGGCGTGGAATGAAGGTGAATAAATAAGGATAATCAGGATGATAAACTTTGTCGTGGGGATTTTTACCTTTTCCATGTTTAATTATAAACCCAAAACCTTCATAGAGCCTATCAAGATGATTGCGCTTCCATCCTGATTTAGACAGCCTCATTCTTTCGAGCAACTTAACGGCTTCACCCCCCACTCTGTTACCCTCCAGACTGTGGCGGTAATGCTAAGCTGCTCAAATATAGCGGTAAAGTATCGAGGTACCTGTCATCTATATGCAATAGAAATTGATATGTTCCACTTTCGGGAAAGATAAAATCTCGAAAATTAAGAATAGCTATATGCTCAGGGTTGAGACCGCCCACCCTTTCTGGAAAGTCAAAAACTTCCTCAAAAATTTTGATTTTTTTAGTATTTCCATCTTCTCCAACTAAATAAATAGTTAATTTTCTGTTGCTTGTTTCTTCCCCAAGCTCTAAGCCGACCTTTACGATTAAGTGAAATTGTGAATGTCGCGCTGGATACGCGGAGGCAAATATCTGGTTAAAAACGCCCATAATATTTACTTTGTTATCTACTGTCGTATTAGCGTAGTCTGCTGTGAGAAATAAGAGAGTTTTCATTGCAATAATGTCCCTTTCGCATCTTACATAATGTACTATTATATCGTACTAATTCTCTTCAACTAAAAAGCTCCACTCAATGTGAGCGGGGCTTTTTGGGCCTTCCTGGTCGTGCAACTGTAAATGAGAATTCCAAACTGCGTAAATCGAGGTGCCCCCATGGAGATTCGAACTCCAGTTTTAGCCTTGAAAGGGCTGCGTCCTGGTCCACTAGACGATGGGGGCGTCTTGAGCGGGCGGTATTGTAACACTGCCCTTTCCACAGGTCAAGCAATTGGGACATGAATTCGTACGCCAAACCATCTAAACACAAAGGGCACGACACTTGCGCCTGCACAAAGGAAAAATCTTCTTTTAACCTTGGTGTACGTTGCCCGCCACCTGCCCCGGTGGGGTAGGCCGGGGTGTTTACAGCCTTTTTTGCAGTAGGGTTAGCGAATTTTTGTCTGTGTAAATCTGTGAACCCCTATTCATCCAGGCGCTGGTTCTTGAGGGCTAGCAGGTCCACCTTGGTGCGGTTGAACAGCACGGCCGGGCTTTCCACTTTGAGCGCCGGGACCAGGATGGCCGTCAGCGTGGCCTTGTAGATCGGCACGAACTCACGGCTGCCTTCGACCATGATGGTCGAAAAATCGAAGCGCCCGGCCCATTCCAGCACACCATCCAACTCGTAAACCGGTGTGGTGATGCGCATCGGATATTCGGTCAGGCGCACGTAACCACCGCGCGCCAGCGCCTGCGGGCCGAGGTCCTCGCGCCGGGCCATGGCAATCGCGAAGACCTCCGATTTGACGATACGCACGACTTCGTAATGGTCCACCAACTTGCTGGGCATGTGGGCGCGCGCCAGGCGCGCATCCAGGATTTCCATGAAGGAGGTGGTCGGGTCGTTCACCAAGCCCAGGATGCCGGTATTGGGCACCATCGTCTTGCCGACAATGCGGTAGCTCTGGGTGAAGAAGTCTGCCGCAATAACACGGTGTGTAGCGGAAGGACTGTTGTCGAAGGCCATGAGAGCTCACTCGCTGGAACTTGGTCGATGGACCGGACGTTTGCTGCCTGGCAGCCGGCGGCGCGGTTTCGAGCGGATGGTGGTCTGGCCGGCGTTGGGGCTGAGCAGCGTCGTCAGCCAGGTAACGGCGCGGTCGTCGTATTCGCGCTTGCCGCACATGTCACAGATCCAGGCCGGGAAACCCGGCACGGTGACCAGTTCCTCATCCAGCCAGGTGAAATAGGTAATATAGTTCAGGCGCATCATGCCTGCCTGGCACTCGTTGCACGGGAATGCAGGCAGTTCTTCATATCGTTCAGGCGATTCGTTCATGCGCGGCTCCCTGCAGAACTTCCTCTAGAATGGATACGCCTGCGCTACTGCCCAGCCGGTTGGCTCCGGCAGCGATCATGGCCTGCGCGTCTTTCAAAGTGCGGATGCCGCCCGAAGCCTTGACGCCCATCCCTGCGCCGACCACGCGGCGCATCAGCGCCACATCTTCCACGCTTGCGCCGCCGTTCGGTAAAAAGCCGGTGGACGTTTTTACAAAATCGGCCCCGGCGGCTTTCGCGACCAAGCAGCCGATGATCTTCTCAGGTTGTGTCAATAAGGTGGTTTCGAGAATGACCTTTACTTTTGCCTGGCCCGCGGCCGCGGCGACCACGGCCTGCACATCGCTAAGCGCCAGCGAGGCATCGCCGCCTTTGAGTGCGCCGAGGTTGATGACCATGTCGATTTCCGCCGCGCCTTTCCCGATCAGATTGCGCGCCTCGTAGGCTTTGAGCTCCGGCAGGCTGGCCCCGAGGGGGAAGGCGATCACCGTGCAGACCGCTACCCTGGAGCCGGCCAGCAGTTTCGCTGCCAGTGGAACGTACGATGGGTTGACGCACACACTTGCAAAACCAAACTCGCGTGCTTCGCCACACAACCTGCTTATTTGCCCGGCGGTGGCTTCGGGCTTGAGCAGGGTGTGGTCGATCCAGTGGGCCAGGTCCGCACCGGTAGGGGCGGACGAGGGCTGCGGGACGGGCGGGAGCGCCCGTCCGTATTCATCCGCAAGCGACAGGATCTCGTTCAGCGCCACGCTCATTGGCTGGCCTTGATCAGGTCGACATGTTGGATGATGGCCAGTTCTTTGAGCGGCCAGTAGATTAGAATTGCCTTGCCGATTACATCCTTGTAGAGCACAAACCCCCAGGCGTGCGAATCGGATGAGTTGTTGCGGTTATCGCCCAGCACATACAGCTTGCCGTCGGGGACAGTCTGACTGTCCGTGTATGCCGGTGCGGCGGCAATGTAGGTTTCTTTCAGGGCGGTTCCGTTGACGTAAACAACGCCCCCTTCCACTCTCACCTCGTCGCCGGGCAGGCCGATGACGCGTTTAATCAAGTCTTCCTGGTTTTGGTCGGTGGGGTGATGAAAGACGATGATATCACCACGCTGAGGCTGGCCCAGCCGGTATGCCATCCGGTTGACCAGCACAAATTCACCATCCTGCAAAGATGGCACCATACTAAAGCCTTCCACACGCACGCGAGCAGAAATGCCGTTGATTACCAGGAATAAGATCGCCGCAAGCAGGATCGTTTCCAGCACGTCTAATAACAACCGCACCCATGCGCTGGACAGCTGCTTTTGTGTTTCGGGTGCGATATTATCGGTTGTCAATTCTTCCAAAATAGCCTCCATAAGGTAGGAGGATTATAAATCCCCTTGCATCGTCCTGCAAGGACAACGTTCCTTACAAGGATGAAATGCCTGAACACAAAAAAGCAGCCGGGCCTTTTTCAGGCCCGGCTGCTTTTTATTTTAATACGGAAGGTGGGGTAGGGTAGCTTGGCCCGTCACGCCGGAATTCGTAGGCGGTGATCATTTCGTCGATGATCTTGGCCTGGTCCGGGCTGATCACTTTGAACTCGAAGCCAATGTTATAAAATGCGGGATCGATATCCGGGCGGCACCAGACGATGTGCGCATCCATATTGAGGTGGTCTGTGGAAAATAAAGTTGGGTCCGGTAGATCGAAGCGTAGATTAATATCCTGGTTTTCAGCCATCGAAGAATCGCTGATAATCATGGCCCCCCCGTTCGTGAGGTCGGAAAGATAACCCAGCACCCGGCCGGAAGTCCGGTCAAATACACGCGAGTAAATTGCCAGATACTTGCGTGAGATTTTTCGCCGTTCCTGCATAATCACCTCCGTTTCTACTAAGTAAGTGTACATAAAATAGGGGCAAAGGTCAATCAGGAATTCGCGGATGGATATTATTATGTATAGAGCGGAGAGGGCGGGATTCGAACCCGCGAACCCTTTCAGGTTACACGCTTTCCAAGCGTGCGCGCTAAGCCAGACTACGCGACCTCTCCGGGCGAGCGGGCGGTATTATACCATCTCTTTAAAGCTGCGAACAGTCTGAAGATAGCGTGGTCTGCGCATTGCAGGCGATGACATGCCATCAAAGAGGCCGCTGATCGAGCTTTCTTGATCATGCCATCTTGTTAAATAAATCGGGCGGCCGATCTTCGGCCGCCCGGCATTTCAGCGTCGGTAAACCACTCGTGAACCGTTGGCCTTCTTTAGTGCGGGGGTCAATTCACGGGCTTCGAGCATGCCCCAGCGCGAGGCGCCCAGGTACAGGATCTCGAGGATCAGGTCCGTGTAGGTGATCCCTTCCGCGTTCGCGATCAGGCACAGATCGCTGAAGGCAGGGGTCAGGCCTGGCAGGGTATTGATCTCGATCAGGCAGGGCTGGCCTTTTGCGTCCAGGCGAATATCCACACGGGAAATATCCAATGCGCCGAGCAAATTATGACCCCGCCAGGCGTAGTATTGGAGCTTCTTCGCCAATTCGGGGTCCACTTCGGCAGGGCAGTAATATTCGGGTGAGCCTTCTTCGCCAATATCCTTGGATTTGGCGGCCTGGCTATAAATGCCCGGAGTGACCGAGTGGCTGCTATCCAGTTCCATGATCGGGAAGCGATGGAAGCCGTCGGGGTCGTACCACTGCGGGTTGCGGCTGTACAGCTTGGAATCCGCCCGGCCCATCATGGCAACGGTGAACTCGCGCCCGGGCAGGAAATGTTCCACCAGTGCGGGCTGGCGATACTTGTTGGTCACCCACTTGATGCGTTCGCGTGCTTCAGCTTCGTTGCTGACGATGGCGCCGGTATCCACGCCCATACCTGTGCCTTCGCGGGCAGGCTTCACGAACAGCGGAAAATGGAGCTCCGGGCGCAGAGGCTCATCGCCCGTATAAAATTCCTGAAAGGGAGCCACCGGCAGGCGTCGGTCGCGCCAGATGCGCTTGGTCAGGGTTTTATCCAGCGAAATGGCGTTCGTCGTCACGCGCGAACCTGTGTAGGGAATGCGCAGCATCTCCAACAGCGCCGGCACCTGGGCTTCGCGGGCGTCGCCACCCAGACCTTCGGCAATGTTGAAGCAAATATCGGGTTTGATTTGTTTCAGGGCATAAGGGAGGTTACTATCGGCCTGGATAAAGACGGTTCTATGGCCTTCGGTCTCGATGGCGGCCTGGATAGCTTGGATCGTTTCGATATGGTCGAAGTCGGCGAGGGCATCAGTGGGAACATCAGGCGGCAGTTCGATACGCTCATCCTTGATGTTCGCCAGCACGGCAACGAGCCACGGTTCTTGCGGCGTAACGGTACTGGGAGGCTTTTCATCTTCCTGTTCTAGTTCAAGGGTTTCCAACATGGTTTTCTCCTTTTTGGGTTTGGTGCTACAGTTGCGTAGTATATATCAATCTTTGAAAATAACAAGAGGTCAAATGTCCCAATTGTATTGCAAACGGCGTTTTTTCCCCAAAAAGACCCCTATCCCTGGCTATATCGGCCCCTGAAAGGCCAGATACGGTGCTTTTATAGAGTTCCTAGCCGCCTGCCAGGGAGCTACACAAGGTGCCAGAACTGGACAAATTTCAGCGCCGCGCGCCTGATTGGCTGATTGGGAGTAACTGGACAATCCTTTGCCTTTCAGGTATGATTAAGTTGTTCTGATGCAATTCAGGACGGTTTTTTTTGTAAATCGGCAAAGATATTCGCAGGCTGCCTTGCGCATGGTTGCAACCGAAAATTGTTGGCAGAGTCGACCGAAATTCATAACATGCCCGGATGCGAAACCCTAATCCGGGCACTCGTGTGTCAACAGGCCGGAATTTCACTACTTTTATGACGGTCTGGATTTCCGAAGTGATTTCCGCAAAAGTCAGGTAAGATTGGTTATTCTGGCTTAGAATAGTTACGCAGCATGATCATAAACCTCTGGCGTGGAGGCCAAAGGGTCGATCTGATCCAGCGCATCAGCATAGGTTTTCAAAAGCAGATCGAGTTATGTCTGGACGCTGCGAACGGTTATTGTTCGCGGATGCGGACAAATTACAGCAAAGAATAGCGCTTCCTATGGCAGGATTTTCAAAAGACCTGGGCATCGACCTGGGAACGATTTATACACGTATCGCCGAAGGCCAGCATATCCTGGTTGAAGAGCCCACAGTAGTCGCCATTGATGTGGCCGACCAGAAAGTGGTTGAGATCGGGCAGCAGGCTCGGGATATGGAAGGACGCGTCCCGGATACGATCGAAGTTGCCCGCCCGCTGCATAACGGCGTGATTGCCGATTACGAGATTACCGAAACGCTTTTGCGCGTGCTCCTGCAACAGCGGGTGAGCGGCCCGATCCGCATTTTCAAGCCGAATGTGATGATTACTGTTCCGTACGGCGTGACCAGTGTGGAGAGCCGCGCCGTGCACGAGGCCGTCTTGCAGGCGGGCGCGCGCGAAGCCTATTTAATCCAACAACCGCTGGCTGCCGCCCTGGGTGTGGACTTGCCGATCAACTCGCCTTCGGGCAACATGGTGGTTTGTCTGGGCGGCGGTTCCACGCAGGCGGCTGTGCTGGCGATGTACGGGATCGTTTCCGCCGAAACGCTGCGTGCAGGCGGCTTGCAAATGGATGAAGCCATCGTTACCTACATCCGCCGGAAATATGGCGTGATTATTTCTCCTGTGACCGCCGAGCAGCTGAAGATCAAGATCGGCGCAGCCGTGCCGCAGGATACAGAACAGAGCATGGAGGTCCAGGGACAGGACCAGGTTACCGGTTTGCCCCGTCCCGTGACTCTGACAACGGGCGAAATCGTCGAAGCGCTGCAGGAACCGCTTAAACAGGTCAACGAAACCTGTCGCCGTGTGCTGGAAAAGACCCCGCCCGAGCTTGTCTCCGATATCATCGACCGCGGCATGGCGCTGACCGGTGGCGGTGCGCTGCTGCGCGGTATCGACAAGCTGCTTACCAAAGCGCTTGGCATCCCGGCCTATCTTGTCGATAATCCGCTCACCTGTGTGGCTGAAGGCGCCGCGCGCGCACTCGGGATGTACAATATCCTGCGCCGCAATCTGCCGCCCGTGTAAAAAACAAAAATAAGAAAAACAAAAAAAGCGATTACCTTTTCGGCAATCGCTTTTTGTTTTTTTTTGCTTCTTGTTTTCTAAAGATAGTATGTAATCCGTTGTAAACCAATGGCCGGGTCCAGATACTGGACCTTGACCGTGACCGGCACTGCCAGGCTGACCGGCGCATAGTTCAAGATGCCCTGTACGCCTGCTTCGATGAGTTTGTTGGCCACATCCTGGGCTGCTGAAGCGGGCACGCACAGCATGGCAATCTTGATGCCGGCCTCGCGGATGTCTTTTACGATATTCTTCACATCATGTATGGTTAGTTCGCGCACTTTCTGCCCGATCTTCGCCGGTTCGCTGTCGAAACACATTTGCACGCGGAAACCGCGGTTTGCAAAGCCAGGATAACGAACAAGGGCACGGCCCAACTCGCCCATGCCGACCACGGCCACATCCCAACTGCGGTCCACCTTCAAGATCTGGCGCAGGCGGTCGATCAAAAAGGGGATGTGATAACCCGTGCCTTGCTTGCCAAACTCGCCAAACTGTGACAGATCCTTGCGGATCTGTGCGGCGGAAATCCCGACGTCATCTCCCAGTTCCTGAGACGACGTGGTGGAAATCCCGTTGTCTGACATACGCTGCAGCGCACGTAAATATACCGGTAACCGGCTGACAATGATATCGGGAACGTTTTCGGTATTCATGGGGGGAACCTCCCGCGGATAAGATAAAACTGCTTTTATGAAAAAGCAGGGTGTTTTTTGATTGTTTTGCTTCTGAATTTAAGCTGCACAGGGTGCTTTCAATACTCTACCATAAAAATTAATTTTGTGCAATTAGACACAATTGTACCGCGTTGTTGGTTTAAAAATAGGTATTTGTCTTCCCGAATATGCCGATTTCGCATTCTACTCTTCTGTAAACGCAGTATAATTTGGCGCGAGGAAATACAAACATTATGCCCACAATTTATCCTTTTACTGCGGTTGTCGGCCAGGAGCGCATGAAGCGCGCCCTGATCTTGAACGCTGTCGATCCCCGTATCGGCGGTGTCTTGATCCGCGGTGAGCGCGGTACGGCCAAATCTACCGCCGCGCGCGCGCTGGCGGCTTTGCTTCCCAAAGTGATGGTGGTCAAGGATTGCCGCTTTGGTTGTGACCCTGCCAATCCCAATACCTGGTGCACTGAATGCCGCGAGAGGGCAATTAGCCTCAAAGACCTGCCTTTCGAAACGAAAACGACTTCATTCGTAAACCTGCCCGTCTCGGCCACAGAAGACCGCGTGGTCGGCACCTTGGATATCGAACAGGCCATCCAAAAAGGGGAGCGTCACTTCGAGCCGGGCGTACTGGCCAATGCCAACCGCGGGCTGCTCTATATCGACGAAGTCAACCTGCTTGATGATCACGTCGTCGACCTGCTGCTCGATTCGGCAGCAATGGGTATGAATATCGTCGAGCGCGAAGGCATCTCCTTCAGCCACCCGGCACGTTTTATCCTGGTCGGTACGATGAACCCCGAAGAAGGTGACCTGCGCCCGCAGCTGCTCGACCGTTTCGCCTTCTCGGTGGATATCACCGGTATCCGCGATGCCCGCGAGCGCGTGCTCATCATGGAGCGCAACATCGATTTCGAAGCCGACCCGGACGCCTTCCGCCGGGAATTCCTGACCAAAGAAGAAGAACTTTCACACCAGATCGACCAGGGTCGCAAACTGGTTGCGCAGGTGACCCATACCAAACGCGACCTGCTCTCGATTGCAGCGTTGACCGCCTCCTTGAACGTGGACGGCCATCGCGCCGACCTGGTCATCCTGAAAGCTGCCCGCGCCCAGGCGGCCTTCGAAGGCCGCACCTCCATCACCGACCACGACATTGCCCTGGCCGCCGAACTGGCCCTGCCGCACCGCATCAAGCGCGGACCGTTCCACCAGGCCGAAGTCAACGCCGAACAACTCCAGGAGCGCATCGAGAACCTGGTTGGGCAGTCCACGGAAGGGGAGACCGAGGAACAGGCTGATGCTGAGCAACAGGAACAGGCAAGCGAGGAAAAAAAAACTCAGTCGTAGAAGACCAGGCTGAAGACGAAACGCAGCCTTCGACGACCGAACCCGCCCGCCAGGATGTGTTCGCTTCCACCGACGCAAATTGGTGGGAAGGCGGGCAAAAGCCCAAGGCGGGCGAGACGTTTATGCCGCGCAGGCTCGATACCCCGCTCGACAAATTAACGCGCAAGAACGCCGGCCGCCGCTCGCGTACCCGTACCGAGCGCAAGCGCGGGCGGTACGTTATGGCGCGCCCGGCCAACGGCAGTACAGACATCGCCTTCGACGCCACCATCCGCGCCGCCGCGCCTTTCCAAAAACGACGCAGCGAGAGGCGCAAACACGTGGCCTTTGCCATCGAAAAGCACGACCTGCAGCGCAAGGTGCGCGTCAAACGCATGGCCAACCTGGTGTTGTTCCTGGTGGATGCCTCCTGGTCGATGGCCGTCGCGGAACGCATGAATGCGACCAAGGGCGCGATCCTCTCGCTGCTCACGGACGCCTATCAGCGGCGCGACCGCGTGGGCCTGATCGTTTTCCAGAAGGACCGCGCCACCCTGGTGCTGCCACCGACAAATAGTATTCAACTGGCCCAGCGCGCCCTGGTGGATATTCCCGTGGGCGGCAAGACGCCGCTTTCGGCCGGGCTGCTCATGGCGGTGGATGTGCTCCACCATGAAAAACGCCTGCACCCGGATGTGGAGCCGCTGCTGATCGTGCTGACCGACGGCGCCGGGAACGTCTCGGTAGGCCCCCTGCCGCCGAACGAAGAAGCCTATCATTTTGCCGAGATCATTGCCGCAGACAAAGTCAAGTGCCTGGTGATCAATATGGAACACGCCGCCTTCGACCAGGGGCTGGCCCAGCAACTGGCCGACCATCTTAAATCGCCATGCTTTGCGCTTAACGAAATCAAGGCCGAAAGCCTGTATCACACCGTGCGACAGGAAATGAAATAAAAAGACCCAAAAAGAAGAAGGGCGCGATCCACTGGATCGCGCCCTTCTTCTTTTCAGAGAGGCTGAATGAGCTGGATGGATGGGTTCTGCAAATCGGCCAGTGGGGCGCCGGACAATAGTTTTTCGTAAAGCATTTCATATTGTCCCACTGTATGATCCAGGCCGTGAAACTGCGCTTTTTCGATGCCGGCTCGCCCCATTTCCGGCCAGCGCTCCGGCTGGCTTGCCAGCAAATCCATATATTTGGCCGCATCCTGCGCGTTACCGGGCTCGAACAGATATCCGTTTACACCGACAGTGACCAGTTCGGGCAGGGCCACGGCGTTTGCCAGTAGCACGGGACGGCCGGAAGCCATGGCCTCCAGCGTGGCCAGGCTGAGCAGTTCGGCTTCGCTTGGCATCGCAAAAATATCGACACTGTTCAATAATACATGCAAGTCTTCATTGGGGATAAACCCCGTAAAACGCACGCGCTCGCCCAGGTCCAATTCGTTGGACAACGCCTGCAGACTTTCCAGCGCCGCGCCGCGCCCGGCGATCGCCAATTGGACATCGTCTCGTTTGAGATGAGACATAGCCCGCAAGAGCACATCCAGTTTTTTCTCGGCGTCGACCCGGCCAACGAACAGGAAAATCTTCCGTTTCGTGTCCAGCCCGTAACGTTTGCGGCAGGCGTTCCGGTCGATCTGCGGGTCAGGATAAAAACGCGCCAGGTCGATGCCGCACGAAAGCGGGAAAACGGGAGGGCGCAGCCCGTGAGTACGGATCAACTCCGCCGCATTTTTGGACTGGGCGGTGGCAACGTCCACGCGGTTGTATACTTCCATCATCCAGGTCCATCCGATCCAATCATGCAGCGGTTTAATGCGCGCCAGCCAGCCAGAATAAGCCGCCAGGTTTTCGGGCATAAAATGATTGGTGCCCACGCTCTTGACGCGGTTGCGCCGGGCCGTCTGCACGACAACACGGCTCAACGGATAATGGTCCTGGATATGCGCGATTTCCGGTCGGAACGTCTCGAAAATATGGCGAACCGCTTTACGCGGGAAGGGCGAAAAATAGGCGTCGTTGTGGAACAACTTCAGGCTGATCGATTCCACCCCTTCCAAATGCACGCCCTTTCGCTCTTTATGATATGGGTGGATCTGGTCGGAAGGAACGGCCACCACCACTTCGTGGCCGCGCTTTGCCAGGCCCTCGGCTAGATTCACTGTAAATATCGCCTGCCCGTTTAGCGCAGGGTAATAGGTTGTTCCCGCAATTAGAATACGCAAGGATTTTTCTCCTTTTTATTCATTTCCATTAGAAACCGGCCCTTCATCTTCCTTGTCTTGTTCCTTGAGAATGCGACGCCCGAGCCAGAGCAGGAATACAAGAAAGAATGTAGACCCAAATAATATAACGTATTCCACGCCCTGTTCGACGCGTTTGATTGCTTCGGTGGCGTAGTATCCGACCAGCACCAGGGAGCCGGTCCAGATCACCTCACCGGTAAAGACGGACGGGAACCATTTTCGCCAGGGCACTTTCACCAGCCCGGCAGCGATCAAAGTGGGAATGACAAAGCTGACCGTCAACTTGGCAAGAAAGATGACGTTAACGGCGTGTTGCTGTAACTTGCGCTCCAAACGGTCCAGATGGCGTTGGTCGATGCCCATGCGCCGCCCAAATCGCGAGACCCATTCGATTTTGCCCGCATACCCCAGCCCATACCAGAGTGAGTCGGCAATCAGATTGCCTGCCATTGCCGCAATGAAAACAGGAATAGGGCGCATTAACCCGGCGGAAGCCGCCGCGGCCCCGAGCAGGGTCGCAATTGGGCCTTCGACGGCCACAAGTAGGGCCAGAAGTACATAAGTCCACTGTCCGAGTTCGGGCAACTGGCCGTTCCTCAGGGCGGTAGCAAAACTATGGAGTAATTCTATGAACGTATCCAACAGGATCATTTTCCTTTTTTATTCGTCAACCAGATCTTTCATCTGTTCTACATACGCAAGAGACTGGTGCCGGAAGTATGTATTGTACAACATGGCGTAATGGCCGCCCCGAGCGAGCAGCCCGTCGTGGTTGCCCTGTTCAATGATACTGCCTTTGTCCATGACCACAATTCTATCAGCCGCTTTGACTGTTGAGAGGCGGTGAGCGATCAGAATACTGGTCGAATTGGCCAGGATCAAGTTCAGCGCCTGCTGGATCTGCCATTCGGTGAAAGGGTCTACGCTGGCGGTGGCTTCGTCCAGGATAAAAATGGCCGGTTTCTGGACGAGGACGCGCATCAGTGCGACAAGCTGACGCTGGCCCATAGAAAGCCGCACGCCACGCTCCCCGACTTCCGTACCCAGGCCATCCGGCAGGGTTTCCAGCCATTCGCCGTCACCGATGCGCCTGGCCATGGCCGTCATTTCGGCGTCGGTTACTCCCGGGGCCGCACCCCCCAAAGGCTCGGGACTGCTCCGTGAAATGCCGGGATTTGCGTAACGAATATTATCTGCCACCGTCCCTGAAAACAGGAATGGCACCTGCGAGACGATCCCCAACTGGCGCCGGTACTGGCCCAGGTTGAAGGTACGGATGTCCATACCGTCGACCAGTATATTCCCGGACTGGAACTCGTAGAAGCGTGCAATCAACTTTGCAATGGAGGACTTCCCTGCGCCGGTGTGACCCACCAACGCCAGATTCTCTCCGCTGCGGATGGACAGGTCGAAGTTCGTCAGGATCGGCTCTTTGTCTGTATAACGGAAATCCAGGTTCTGGAAGTGGATCTCGCCTTTTAAACGGGGTATGTCGCGGTTAGCGGTCTGGACCACATTCGGGTCGGCGTCGATCAGTGCAAACACGCGCTCGGCGGCGGAAAGCCCGGCCTGGATCTGAGTCCAGAAAGCCGAAAGGTTCATGATCGGGAACATGAAGTTATCCAAGCTGAGCAGGAATAAATACCAGGCTCCTGCGGTGACGATGCCCTGCTGCACGCCCAACCCGCCGGCATACACCAGGATCGCCACGCCGATACCGCCCAGGGCGTTGAGCGTCGGAAAGACCAGTGAGAGCACGAAGCCGCGCCGCACGTTCACTTTGTAGGAGATCTCGTTGGATGCGTCGAAGGTCTTGAAGATACTGTTTTCCTGACGGAAATTCTTGGCAATCGAAATACCGCTGACGGTTTCCTTGATCGTGGAATTGACATCTGCCATGGCCTGCATGCCGCGTTTTGTAATGCGGCGCGCCAGGCTGCGATAGCCAACGGCCATCCCAAATATGACCGGCAGGAACGAGAAGAAGAGCAGGGCCAGGTGCCACTCGGTTCGGATCAGCACGATACCCAGGATGGCCGCCTGGAAGATCTGGGATGTCACGTCTGTGACGATCACGACCAACTGGCCGAAGTCATTGGTGTCGGATGTGATGCGCGAGACGATACGCCCCGAGGAGAACTGGTCATAGAACGACAGGTCGTGCTCTGCAGCGGCCCGGAAGGCTTGCGCGCGCAGTTCCAGCACCAGGTCGCCCACGGTGCGGGCAATCAGGCTGTGCCGCACCCAGTAGAGAGCCCACAGGCCCACGCCGATCAGGAATAATATCAGTCCCACCACTGAGATTGCTTCAAGCGTGGGGCGCTGCTTGAGCAGATCGATTGCCTTGCCAACGATCACCGGGAACGCAGCGCCGATGGCCGAGGCGGCTACCACCAACGCAGAGATGGCCGCCAGGCGTTTTTTTTGTGGCATGAAGTAATCGCCGATGCGCCTGAAAAGCTGGCGATCATTGTACTCCCGGTCGTATTTTTCTTCGTTTAGTCCGGCAAAGAAGCCCATAATTCCCTTCGGGAGAAGAGCAGAGGATAGAGGATTAGAGAGTAGAGAAGAGCAGAGAAGAGCAGAGAAGAGCAGAGAAGAGCAGAGAAGAGCAGAGAAGAGCTGATTAGTGAGTAGAGAGTAGAGAGTAGAGAAGTGCAGTTGTGTAACGGGGGTACCTGTTGTCTAATTATCTAATCTCTATTCTCTATGCTCTGCCTTTACTCCCTAAACAGCCTTGAATATGCTTCCGAGCTTTTCATTAATTCTGTGTGGTTGCCGATCGCGGCGATCTTGCCTTTGCGCATAACGATGATCAGGTCTGCCCAGCGGATCTGTGAGAGGCGGTGGGTGATGATCAGTGTCGTGCGGCCCTTGGCAGCGTTGGCGATCGCGCGTTGGATCTTATCTTCGGTGGCGCTGTCGATGGCGCTGGTCGAATCGTCCAGGATCAGGATGCGTGGGTCGGTCAGGAAGGCGCGTGCCAGCGCCAACCGCTGGCGCTGGCCGCCGGACAATGTGACGCCGCGCTCGCCGATAACCGTCTCGTAGCCCTGGTCGAACGATTGGATGAAATCGTCGGCTTGGGCAGCCACTGCGGCAGCCTCGACGTCTGCGAAGGCCGCGCCCGGTTTTCCGAAAGCAACGTTCTCGGCGATGGAGCGCGAAAACAGAAAAATATCCTGCTCGATCATCGAGATCTGAGACCGCAGATCCGCCAGGTTCCAATCGCGCACGTCTATGCCGTCGACCAACACCTGCCCGCCGGTGACGTCATACGTGCGGTTGGCCAATTTGAGCATGGAAGTCTTGCCTGCGCCCGTCTGCCCGACGATGGCGACGGTCTGACCGGGTTTGACGGTGAAGCTGATTTTGTCCAACACGGTTTCTCCGGATCGAGAAAGAAGAAGGGAGAAGTCAGCAGGGTCTTCCTTCTCCCTTCTTCCTTCTTCCTTTTCCACTGATTCCATGGGATATGCAAAGCTTACATCCTTGAATTCGATCTCACCACGCATGGGCCGTGCATAACCGGCGGCATTCTGGTCCAGGTTGCTTTCGCGGTTGATCAGTTCCAGGATGCGGCGCGCGCCGGAAACGCCCAGCGAGATCTGTGTATAAGCGAAGGACGAGGAAAAGGTGGGGAACTCGAGCATGCGCAGCAGGCCGAAATATCCCACCACAGCGCCGATGTTGATCTCCCCGGCGCGGAACAAAAGCAGGGCATGGGTTAAGCCAAGCGCGTAAGCCAGTCCCAGCAGCAGGTTGGGCAGGAAGCGCGCTTCGATGTCACCCTGGCGGACGAAGACATTACGCACGCGCCTGGCGTTGATAATGAAGCGCTCCACTTCGGCGCCCTCCTGGGCGGAGCCTTTCATGATCTCCACGCCATCCAGGGCTTCCGATAGGTGCGTATTCATTTCACCAAACGTGGCACGTACTTCATCGGTGATCGGTGAAAGCGTGCGCAGGTAGTTTGCCAATGCCAGGAAATAAGCAATTGTGAATAGTATGGGCGTTAGCAGCAGGGCAGGGCTGTATTGCGGCGTAAAAATGAACGGCATCACCAGGAAAAGCATGGAGCCCACCACCAGGTTAACGCCCGGGCTGAACAGGAAGTTGACCTCGCGCACGTCGTTGGTGGCACGCGCCATGGTATCGCCGACCGGCTGGAGGTTATGGAAGGTCATGCTCTTGCCGAGCAGGGAAGCATACAGCTCTTCGCGGATGTCGCGCTCGACCTTCTGGGCGATCCATTCCGAGCCGAAGTTGCGTCCCAGTTGGAGTATGCCGCGCACGATCTGCGTGACGCTGACCATCACGGCCAAAGGGATCAGCGCCGCGACATCCGGCGGGACTTTCAACATGGCATTGAAAGCGCTGCCGATGTAAACGGGCACAAAGGCCGCCAGCCCGGCGTTGCCAAGCGCGCCAATAAAGATCATGATCAGCAGCCACCAGTGGCGGGCTGCATGTGCCCAGATCCAACGGATGGGACCGCGCCGGTCGGCATTGAAGACCTGGGGGAGTGTAAATTCAGCAGGGGAGGCAACGGAGGTCATGGTTTACCCGAATCAAGATATTGGCCGGAAAAGAACATAGAGATTGATTTTACCCCGCTCTGTGGTGTGTGTATATCAGCTAAAAATATCAGGCGATCATTTCCAGGCTCACCTGCCAGAGACGTTCGGCGGCGGCCCGGTTGTACGAAGCCGGGTCTGAAGGGACCGATTTTTCGTCTACGAAGTATTTTCCGGTTGTGCCTTCCACCTCCGGCGAGGAAGCCAGGTAAATGCTGGTCTGTGCCCCTTCTTCCGGCTTGCGCTGGAAGGGGCTGAGCAGGGCCATGCAGCTTTTTACGAGCCAACCGTTGTTCTTGGCGAACCCGGTATTGACCAACCCGGGATGCAGGACGTTGGTGGTCAGCTTTGTGCTCTCCAGTTTGCGGGCCAGTTCATAGGTAAACAGCACATTAGCCAGCTTGGACTGTGCGTAAGCCGTCAAGCCCCGGTAGTGTTTTTCATACTGTAGATCGTCAAAATTCATTTTGGCGCCCTGATGCGCGTCCGACGAGACGTTGACGATACGGCCCGGGCCGCTGGCCTTGAGGATATCCAGAAGCAGGATGGTCAGGTGGAAGTAATTGAGATGGTTGAGCGCAAAGGTCATCTCGATGCCGTCCTGCGTCACCTGGCGCGGCAAGAACAGCGCCCCGGCATTGTTCAGCAGAACATCCAGGCGCGTGTGACGTTTCTTGAACTCATGCGCGGTATGTTGGACGCCGTCGCGCGTGGAGAGGTCGGCGGCAATGAACTCCACCTCAGGGTTGCCGGTCTCGTATTTGATCTGTTCGATGACCCCGGCACACTTTTCTGGGCTGCGGCCGACGATGATGGTCTGCGCGCCCAGGCGGGCCAGTTCGCGCGCCGCGACCAGGCCGATGCCGTTGGTGGCACCGGTGATGAGGATGGTCTTTCCGTCCATTGAAGGTTCCATGGTCCTCTTCCTGTCTATGCTTGAATTATACAAGAGGTATGGGTAATCAGTAATGAGTAAATGAGTACAGTAGGAGGTCCGAAATGAGTGATGCGTGGGGAGCAAAAAGGGGAAAGAGAGCGGGTACCGCCAAAAAGCGCCACGCATACGGCGCAGCGCTCACTGACCACTAATTTACTATTTACTGACTGACCTTACGCACTTCCTGGATTTTAAACCCAAAGAGCTTTAACCACGAAGCAACTGTGTTGAAAGTCAAGAGGAAAGAGCGGAATTCCAATGTTTTCGGTCGCGCAAAATGGCATTCAAGATGGTGAGCAATTTGCGCATGCAAGCGACAATGGCGACCTTTTTCTTCTTTCCAGCCTTGAGCAAACGTTGATAGAATGCCTTGATAACCGGGTTGGAGCGGGTAGCGGCCAGTGTAGCCATGTACAAAATACGGCGCACGTCCGGACGTCCACCACTGATCGATCTCTGGCCCTTTTTGTAACCGCTGTCATGGTTGTAGGGAGCCGTGCCAATCAGTGCCGCGATTTGCTTGCGATCGCAGTGGCCCAGTTCGGGAACATCGGCGATGAGCTTGGCAGAAGTCTTTTTGCCAATGCCCTGGACTTCTTGCAGGAACTCATCCTTTTCCTTGAGATCCGGGTTTTGGTTGATGAAATCGTCGATCTGGCGGTCGAGCTCCTTCAACTGGTTCTTGAGCCAGGTGATATGCTCGTTCAAGGAAGGGCGCACTCTGGCTGGAGCGGTGTCCATGCGGTTGCTTTCAGCCACGCGCATGGCGGTGAGTTGCTCTCTACGGGCCAAAAGAGCGCTCAAAAGCGCTTCCTGGTCGCTGGGGAGCTGGGTCAGCGCTGGTTTGATCACTTCACCAAAGCGAGCCAACACTTTGGCATCCAACTTGTCGGTCTTGGCAAGTTGTCCAACCGAGCGAGCAAAGTAGCGCACACGCTTGGGGTTGACCCGGCAAACCGGCAGTCTGGCAAGATACAACTTGCTTGTCACTAGCCGTTCGTAACCACCGGTGGCTTCAATGATGATCCGTTCCGGCACTAGTTTCTCCAGTTTTTCGACCAGAACATCTATTTCTTCTGCGATGTTCTCTGTGCGCCAGGTCTCGCCGCTCGGGATCACGACGATGTCTAACCAGTCTTTGGATACATCGATGCCAACATTGCTCGGATTGGTTATCTCTGCCATAGGACCTCACTGGAGTGAAAGAATGTGGTCGCCCTTTCTAGCAGATCCGGTCTTCGAGACCCTACAACTGTTCGGGCTTCCAAGTTTACGGGTGTGGCGACCTACGCTTCGTGGCGGTCTTCATGACCTTGACACAACCGGTCTGCCACACCCGGTAATACCATCATACTAGGACACGAAGTAGCACGAAGAAGACCAAATTCTTTGGCTTTTAGCCAAAAAGCTCGATGTTCTTAAGATTTCCGTCGCCGTGGCGCCGTGGCGACACTTTGTGGTCCTTTGTGTTCCTTTGTGGTTAACGGTTTCTCTTTTTCAGTGCTTTGCGTAAGGTGAGTTACTGATTACTGTTCCCCGCTCAGTCCCGCACGATCCAGCTCTGGGCATCATACAAGGTATCAAAGGCATGAAAATCGACATTGCCCACGAACCTGGAGACTAAAAAGACAAAGTGTCTGCGGAAACCGCTCAGGCCGATGACTGCGCGGCGCTTGACGTACTTATTGGTGATCGGAAGGAGCTGCCGGAAAGCTCCAATGATCTTATCGTTCACAAACGTCCCCTCCACATTGACGATGGCCAGCACCGATTTGGGCGGCTCATTTAACAAGGCAGACATGATCGCCTGGCACTCTGCTCCCACCGCGGCTGCATCGTAACCCAGGTCTGAGAAGTCGGATATGAAAATGCGTTTGTCTTGATACGTCATCCAGCGTGATTTCACCAGCGCATCTCCAAATGGGAGTCTCTAAACCGGAATAAAACTTTCAACCACAAAATTTTAGCATAACTTTCAAGAAAAAGCGCCGCACAAGTTGTGCAGCGCTTTCGGGTCTATCGTTTTCTGTTCAGGCTTTTCGGACGACATCCCCAACGTGAATCAGGCCGGGCTGGATCACCCTGGCGTTGATGCCGCGCAGGTGCAGTTCCCTGCCCACGGGCGAGTTGACGAATTCCATCGCCTCCAGCCCGAAATGCCCAACAAACTTTTTGCAGCCGGTATGCGGCTGGGCGGTCACTTCGAGAAGGGCTGAGCCGATGGCCAGTCGCGCGCCCGGCGGCAGGTTTTCGGCGCCGATGTCCAGGTCCATGATGAGCTGGTCGCCGGCCAGTTGCCAGCGTTCTTTACTTTGCGCCACCAGCGTCGCCGCGCGCGCATTCATGATCGTGATCTGTGTATCCGGGTTGGCCGAGCCATCGGGCATCTTGGCGCTGCCGCGGGCGCGCCAGTTATCGCCCACCAGGCCCTCGGCCAGGTCGAGCCTGGCTTCCTGGACCAATTCCCGTTCGCCTGTGCCCGGCCGGCGCACGATCATTTCCAGCACGCCTTCATTTTTGGGGGCCCGGCGAACTTCATCCAACCCGGCTTCGAGTTCGTTCGTCGTCGCGTATGTTGTCTCTAACATTAGAAATATTCTCCTTTCACATACAGAATATTATAGGCATGCTGCGGCGAAAATGCAATAAAAAAGCGCCACACATTTCTGCGCAGCGCCTGCTCCCTGCTCCCTTTTTACTTCTTTCTCATTACTTCCCCGCCTTCACCCAGCCCAACCCGATCCTGTCGCGTTCAGCTTCGATCTTCAGGATCTCCACGTCGATGATGTCGCCGACCTTGAGCAGCGTCCCGAAGGGGATCTGGCTCTTGTGCAGCAGACCGTCGTGTTTGACGCCGATATCGACGAAGGCGCCGAAATCGACCACGTTGCGCACGGTGCCCTTCAACTCGAAGCCGATGGCCAGGTCTTCCATCTTGAGCACGTCCGAGCGCAGGATCGGCACGGGCGTTTCCTCGCGCGGGTCGCGGCCCGGGCGCACGAGCTGTTCGAAGATATCCTTGAGCGTGGGCACGCCGCAAGACAGTTCGGCGGCCAGCTTCTCGATGGGGACTTTGCCCAGCAGCGCGTCCAGGGCGGGTTTGCGCTCGTTCAACGGTGTGGTAGCCGAGAGCCCGGCGCGCTCCAGCACCGCTTCGGCAGTCGCGTAAGATTCGGGATGGATGGCGGAGGCGTCCAGCGGGTCCTTTCCCTCGCGGATGCGCATAAAGCCGGCGGCCTGTTCGAAGGCCTTTGGCCCCAACCCGGAGACTTTCTTCAGCTCCGAGCGGCTTTTGAAGGCCCCTTTTTCGTCGCGGTAGCTGACGATGGCGCTGGCCAGCTTGGGGCCTACACCGGCTACATGCGTCAGCAGGGCGGAGGAAGCCGTATTCAGGTCCACGCCGACGTTGTTCACGACCGACTCGACCACGCCGTCCAGCGAGTGCGTCAGGGCGCTCTGGTCCACATCGTGCTGGTACAGGCCGACGCCGATCGACTTGGGGTCGATCTTGACCAGTTCGGCCAGCGGGTCCTGCGCGCGGCGGGCGATGGAAACCGCGCCGCGAATGGAAACGTCCAGGTCCGGGAACTCCGCGCGCGCCAAGGGCGAGGCCGAATATACCGAAGCCCCCGCTTCGTTCACAATCAGGTATTTGGTAGACTCCGCCTTATTTCTCGTCAACTCGGCAGCTAATTTCTCTGTTTCTCGCGAGGCCGTGCCGTTTCCGATGGTGATGAGCGTCACATGGTGGCGGTTGATCATGTCTTCGAGCGTGGCCAGTGAGCCGACCCAGTCGTTCTTGGGTTCGTGCGGATAGATCGTGCCGGTGTCGAGCAGCTTACCGGTCGGGTCGACGACGGCCACCTTACAGCCGGTGCGGAAGCCCGGGTCGAGTCCCAGCACGGTCTGGCCGGCCAGGGGCGGCAGGCTGAGCAGCGCGCGCAGGTTGGTGGCGAAGACGTTGATGGCGTGGTTATCGGCTTTTTCGCTCAGCTCGCGGCGCACGTCGCGCTCGATGGAGGGCAGCAGCAGGCGGTTGGCGGCGTCTTCCTCGGCTAGGATCAGCTCATCGCCGAAGGGGGAGAGGATATCGGCTTCGAAGACGCTTTCGATCGAGTCGCGCCAGTCGCGTTCAGGGATATCGACGCGCACCTTGAGCACGCCTTCCTTCTCGCCGCGGTTGAGCGCCAGGATCTGGTAGGGCTGCAGGCGGTCCACGCGCCCATCGAAGGCGTAGTAACTCTCGTAGACGCGCTTCTCGTCGGCGGCATCTTCCACTTTTTCGGCGCCGACTTTGGAGAACTTGAGCGCCTTCTCGCGCACCGACTGGCGCACTTGCGCGTTGTCGCTGATGGTTTCAGCGACAATATCGCGCGCGCCTTCGATGGCTTCCTGGGTGGTTGGGACCTGTTCGTTCAGGTATTCGGCCGCGATCTCCTCCAACGGGCGCGGGTCGGCGGCCTGGGCCAGGACGAGGTCGGCCAGGGGTTGCAGTCCCTTTTCGCGCGCGACCATGGCGCGGGTGCGGCGCTTGGGCTTGTAGGGCGCGTACAGGTCTTCCAGCGTAGTCATCGTTTGGGCGGCGTTGATTGCCTCGCGCAGCTCGTCGGTCAGCTTGCCCTGTTCTTCGATGGAGGCCAGAATGGTGGCTCGGCGCTCGTCGATGCCGCGCAGGCGCACGACTTCGTCGGCGATGATGCGTACCTGTTCATCGTCGAGCGTACCGGTCATTTCCTTGCGGTAGCGCGAGATGAAAGGCACGGTGTTGCCCTCGTCGAGCAGGCGGATGGTGGCATCCACCTGGGAAGGCTTGACATTGAGAAATTTGGCAATCGTATCAGCGTAGGACATGCGCGCGATTCTACCATAGAGCGTAAAAATAGAACAAAAATTCACTTCCAGAATGCGAAACTCATTGTGAATCATTGTGTTTTATTAAGTGGAGTTGGCAATCCGGCCAACTGCCATTTCAACTTGAAGGAGAGATCAAGATGAGCATGCCTAAATCCATTACCGCCTGGTGCACGATCCTGTTCTTCCTGTGGTACGGTTTGGCCGCCTTTGTTCCAGCCTTGGCCGCTTCCCCCTTTACCATCATAGCAGCCATCCTGGCCCTCGGCATCGCAGTCTTCACCTTCCTCGGCAAGTAATAATAATACGTACTTCGTTGAAACAGCCTCCCGGCAAGGAGGCTGTTTTTTTTGCTTTGTAGCGTATATCTGAATCATCGCGTTTGCGTACTTTTTCTCCCGCCGGAACAACCCGCTTTAGAGCATAATCGCGTAAGATGAATGAATAATGTGAACAAAATGAAACTGCCGAAAAATCCTAAAACCATCCTGCATAAAAATCCGTTATCATAAGGCCAAGCTTTCATATTCGGAGGAATCAAAATGGCAAGACTTGAAGCCCTGGAACTCCAACCCATGTCGACATCCAGGCAAATATTGATGAATGTTTATTGGTTTTCAATAAACGTAGTTTGGATTTCGATCCTGCTGATTATCATGCCAAGCTATATCGAATCCGTAGTTGGAGATTTGGAAAAAGGCAAGGTGTTGGGGATTGTGTTGGGCATCGTTGCTGCTGTTTCCATGCTGTTCGCGCCGCTTTTTGGCGCATTCTCTGATCGGATTCGTTTACCTGGCGGACGTCGCAAGCCGTGGATGGTTATTGGTACGTGCGGGGTGGTGGTTACGTTGGCAGTGTTATTCTATTGTACGCGTCTGGGAGATATATCATCGCTTCCGGGCTGGATTGCTTCCCTGATTATTCTCGAATTTTTCAGCAATATGGCTACGGCGCCTTATAGTGCGCTGATACCCGACCTGGTGTCTTTTCGGCAACGCGGTTCGGCTATTGGTTGGCTGAGCTTGATGACGATGCTTGGGTATTTTGGAGGTACGCTTGTTGGTGTCCTGACGGTGCCATTGGGTATGCTATGGGTCTACTTGATCCTGGTGGCTGTATTGCTGGGGGGGTTGTTGGTGATCGTCTTTGGTGTAGAAGAACCAAATGTTTTGCCTGAAACATCCCCCTTTGCTGTTCGCGAATTCTTATATGGCTTGTTTACTCCGTTTAAGCATTTTGATTTCAGCTGGGTATTTTTCAATCGTCTGCTGGTCGCGATGGGATCGTTGACAATCCAGGAATTTGCCCTTTACTATATGGCCGATGGGTTTGGATCAGTTTTTATCCTGCCTCTATTGGGAAAAATAACCGATACGCCCGAAGGTGCCACGTCCATTTTCTTTGCAGCAGTTTTTTTAGGAGCGACTGCAACATCGCTTGTCTCGGGAGTGCTTTCTGACAAATATGGACGAAAGCCTCTTGCCTATACAGGCACTTTGATGCTGGGGGTCATGTGTATGATCTTTACTTTTTCGCATTCATTTTTTCTGTCCATTTTGATGGGGATAGTTTTTGGCATGGGATACGGCATATACGATACCACTGCCTGGGCCCTGGCGGTTGACGTGCTCCCTTCGGCTGACGACCGTGGCAAAGATATGGGCATAAGGCACATGAGCCTTATGCTGCCTCGGATCATTGCCACCCCGATTGCAGGTTTTCTGCTCGATCACTTCCAGGCGCTTGGCACGGCCCGAAACATCCCTCACATGGGATATACGATTATCTTTGTTATTGCAGTCGTATATTTTATTTTGGGGTCGATGTGCCTGAAACAGATCAAGGCTATTCGCTGATGACTGACTCGTTGGTCCGCCTTGCAGCGAGCCTCATAAAAAATCCGTTACGATCCAATTAATCATCAGCTTTAGCATGAGGACGATTGCGATGACGAACTTTGAGATGATAAAGCCCCAACCCATGTCGACATCCAGGCAAATATTGATGAATCTTTCCTGGTTTTCATTGAACATGATGTGGGCCTCGATCCTGCTCTATATCATGCCGAGTTATATCCAGTCGGTCGTTGGAGAAGATGCAAAAGGCGGCTTGCTGGGGCTGGTGCTCGGGACGGGGGCGTTTGTATCGGCATTGTCCGCGCCCGTTTTTGGAGCATTTTCCGACCGGATGCGTGTGCCGGGGGGGCGCCGCAAGCCGTGGATTGTGATCGGTACGTTTGGGATTGTCGCTGGATTATTGGCGTTGTCATATTGGACGCGCCCCGGAGACCGGGGATCGCTTCCGGGCTGGATCATTGTTTTCATGTTCCTCGAGCTGGTCAGCGCTATTACGGGGCCTTACAGCGCTTTGATTGCCGATCAGGTCTCCATAAAACAACGCGGGTCGTTTTCCGGCTGGTTGGGGCTGATGTCCATGCTTGGCTATCTGGTGGGAGGGTTCACCGGCCTTCTGGTAGTGCCGTTGGGCGTATCCGCGGTCTACAATATTTTGATCGTTGTGGTGCTGCTCGGTTTGCTGGCGACTATTTTTGGCGTGGAAGATTCCGGCATTTCGCCTGAGACTCCGCGTTTTTCCATCCGCGAATTTCTGAGCGGTTTATATACTCCTTTTAAATACCCTGATTTCAGCTGGGTATTTTTCAATCGCTTGCTGGTTGCCCTGGGAATTTCTACGTTACAGGAATTCGTACTGTACTACATGGCTGATGGGTTTGGGTCAACGTATGTCCTGGCCGGGTTCGGGAAAGTGGCGGATACTGCCGATGGCGCCGTCGCCTTTTTTCTTCCGGTTGTTTTTCTAGGGGCCATTGCTACGACGCTTGTGGCCGGCGTACTCTCTGACAGATTTGGCCGTAAACCGATTGCGTATGCGGCCTGTCTGGGAATGGCGGTGGCGTGCATCGTGCTCATTTTTTCGCATTCATTCACCTTGTCTCTTTTGGTGGGAATTGTCTATGGTATGGGGCAGGGAGCTTATGAAAGCGTGTCCAGAGCCCTGGTGACTGACGTGCTTCCTTCGGCCAACGACCATGCGAAGGATATCAACATCTGGCATATCGCAATTGTTCTTTCCCAAATCATTGCCGCTCCCATTGCGGGCTTCCTGCTTGACCACTTCCAGGCAACCGGCATGGCCCGGAACATTCCTCACATGGGGTACACAGTTATTTTTGTTGTTGCAGTCATGTATTTTATTTTAGGTTCGATGTGTCTGAAACAGATCAAAACCATTCGATGATGGACGACTTGCTGGCGGCCCGCCACCTGATACTCGTGAGTTGTCCCGACCGTATGATATAATTCGCAGGCTGTTTTTTTCCGCTGTTGTATTGTAGAATTATTTTCCACTACCAGGCTGGTCAATTTATTCCCTGGAGAAGGGGATTGTAAAGGAGAACGACTTATGTCCGGACATAGTCACTGGGCAACAATTCGCCGCAAAAAGGGCGCGGCAGACGCCAAGCGCGGGCAGGTTTTTACGCGCATCGCACGTGAGATTGTGATGGCTGCGCGTACGGGCGGGGGCGACCCCGGCAGTAACTTTCGTCTGGCGCTGGCGGTCGAAAAAGCGCGCGCCAGCAATATGCCGAAGGACAGCATCGAACGCGCCATCAAACGCGGTGCAGGCGAAGATAAAGACGCCTCTGCCTTTGAAGAATTCACCCTGGAAGGCTACGGGCCGCACGGCTCGGCTATCATGGTCGAGTGCGTAACCGACAACCGCAATCGCACCGTGGCCGATATACGCCACGCCTTTAGCAAGAATGGCGGCAATATGGCCGAAGCGGGCGCAGTCGGCTGGCAGTTCGAGCGTAAGTCGTATTTCTCCTTCCCGGCCAGCCAGCTTTCATATGATAAAGCTTTTGAACTGGCGATCGAAGCCGGTGCGGACGATGTGCAGGAAGACGGAGATAACGTCGAAATCATTGGCCCGGTGGAGGCTTTCAAGACCGTCAGCGATGCTCTGCGTGCCGCCAAGGTCACTCCAGATGAAGCCGGCCTGCGTCTGATCGCCAAGCAAGACCTTGAGCTGGAGGTCGACCAGACACTTCAGGTGCTGAGAGTTGTCGAGGCGATTGAAGAAATGGATGACGTGCAGAACGTTTACCACAACCTGAAAATCTCGGATGCTGCCCTGGCCGCGCTCGAGGCTGAATAACCTGACTGTATTCCTTATTTTATAAGCTAGTACCCGCTGCCGCGAACTGCGCCCCACAATTAACGTGGGGCAGGCGGGGTGTCCCACTCCGCTACGCTTCGGGGATGATATGCGGGCGGTGCCAGCCTGTCTTGAACGACGGACAGTCTAGGGGGAAACCGGGAGGACAGGCGGGGCAGGGCTGCCCATATTCGTCCTACATTTTTATATTGGCCGGGCACTCGCGGAGAAAGTAATGAAGTTTCGTCTTACGGGTCTGTCAATAGGTGCTGTTGCTTTAAGCATCGCTCTGTTTTTGATCAGTCGTCAGCCAATTTTGTCAGGGGTGTTAAACTTCTTGCATCGTTCGAATGTATGGGAAAAGCGGGGGAATACCATTGCCATGCTGTTGGTGGTCTACGGGTTTTTGTTCTTCGCCGTCAGCGTTTTTAGTTCTATTAATTCTCTAAAATTTTCCACTCTTTTATCACAGGGGATCGAGAGTCTTAAAAATGCGCCTCTGGCGTTAAAAAGATTGTCAGCGTCTTTCATCGACTATCATGCTGGCTTAGGTCCGGCGGCGATCTGGCTTTTTCTGGCGCTGGCAATCGGGGTTGCTGTTCGAAGCTATTTTTTACCTCAGCCGATGAGGGGAGATGAGGCATTTACCTTCCTCAATTATGTCAATCAGGATTTCCTGTCTCTTTTTAATTACGCTGCCATCAACAACCACGTCCTGAATACTCTTTTCATTAAGTTATGCACATTTATCTGGGGAGCCAGTCCGGCATCCATTCGCTTCCCGGACTTCCTGGCGGGCATCGCGGCGATAGCATTTGTATTTTATTTTGCCCGCTCATTGAACCAGGATAAAAATGCGGGCGCTTTTGCTGCGTTGGGGACTGCGGTATTTCCCTATTTGATCCTTTTTTCAACCAATGCACGAGCGTATGCGGTCATTGGCATCTTTACCCTGGCCATCGCGATCTGCGCTTTCCGGTATGTGGGCAATCCTTCGAAGCCGGTCGTCGTGCTGCTGGCATTCCTTTCTGCTTTGGGTATGTTGACGATCCCGATCATGATCCTGCCGGCCGCAGGTATTTTTTGCTGGGCGGTGTGCCTGCTTTCTATCAACAAGGTTCCGTTGAAGGCCATTGTTTATCAGTTCGCCATTCCTTATGGTGTATGGAGCGGTATCTTCACCTTCATCCTATACACCCCGGTGATTCTGGTCTCGAATGGCATCGAACCGATCGTCGCGAACAAGTTTGTCAAACCCTTTGGCTGGAATGAGTTTTTTACACTGATCCTGCCCAAAACTCAAAATGCATTCGACCAGCTGATCAGGGATGTTCCTCTCATTGCCCTTCTTGCCATTTTTTTGCTCTTTATAGTTGGCATTTGCCTTTCCATAAGGAACCGGAACTGGGGTATGTTCCTGATTATTCCCTCTTTCTTCCTTGCCGCTGTGCTGGTGATGCTTTTCCAGCGCCAGATACCTTATGACAGGACGTGGGTGTTCATCATTCCATTTGTCCTGCTCGTGGCCGATTTTGGTGTGAGCTTTGGTTTGGAACGTATACCGGTCCGGTTCCAAATGCTGACCAATACGATCCTGGTACTTGCGGGGGTGTGTTTTGCTGTCAGCCTGATGTCCCGGAATATCATCGGCAGGTATCCTGATACCAGCGGATTTCCAGAAGCGCCCGTAGCTGTCCAGTATCTGAAGCCTTTCTTGAAGGAAGAGGATAACGTACACGTCACGGCCACGGCTGACTGGTCTGTCAATTTCTATTTCTGGTATTACGGCATTCCTCGGCCGTTGACTCACCAGGACGGTGACGCCAGCCGGACGTTTTTCATTGTCAAGAAGAGTCGCTCCACGATTCAAGATATGACCAACCGCCCGGTGATTAAGTTGCTCGAGATCGATGATCTGGCCCTCTATCAACAGGTAAAAAGATAAGACGACCAGGCAATTTGTGGAGCGATTTAGCCCGGGGGAGTTTGCGCTATAATTGTTCTGGGAAAGCAACTATGCATCCTAATTCTCAAGTCTGTGAATTGTCAATCGTTATGCCTTGCCTGAATGAGCGTGAAACCCTGGAAACATGCATCCGCAAGGCCAGGCTGTTTTTTGATACCAATAAAATATCCGGGGAGATTATCGTTGCCGATAACGGCAGCACGGACGGCTCACAGGAAATTGCGCGCCGCGAAGGTGCTCATCTGATCAACGTGGAAACAGCCGGGTACGGGGCTGCGCTCATGGGAGGGATCGTTTCAGCGCGCGGGGAGTATGTTGTTATGGGGGATGCAGATGATAGCTATGATTTCACTGCCCTGATGCCGTTTCTCGAAAAACTGCGCCAGGGCTTTGACCTGGTCATGGGCAACCGCTTCCGGGGTGGCATCCGGCCCGGAGCGATGCCTTTCCTGCACCGCTACCTGGGCAATCCGGTTTTGAGTTTTGTCGGCCGCTTGTTTTTCAAGAGTCGTATTGGCGATTTCCATTGCGGGCTGCGCGGTTTCCGCCGCCAGGCAATCCTGGATCTTGACCTGCGTGCCACCGGCATGGAATTTGCCAGTGAAATGGTGGTCAAGGCCGAACTGCATGGCCTGAGGGTTGCGGAGGTCCCAACCGTGCTTTACACGGATGGGCGCAGCCGCTCCCCGCATTTGCGGACATGGTCGGATGGCTGGCGGCATTTGCGCTTCCTGCTGCTGTACAGCCCGAGCTGGTTATTTCTGTACCCGGGCGTTTCGATCGTCGCTTTTGCGCTGCTGGTATATCTTTTTTTGCTGCCGGGGCCGCGCAGGATCGGTGCCGTGGAACTGGACATTAATACACTCTTGTTTGCTTCCCTGCTCATCCTGCTCGGCTTTCAGGCCATTTTTTTTGCGCTGCTTGTGAAGGTCTATGCCGTCGACCAGGGCTTTTTGCCGGAAGATCGGCAGATTGGCTGGCTGCTAAAAATCTTCAACCTCGAAAAAGGCATCATAATCGGTTTGGCGTTTATTGCAGCCGGTCTGGCTGCCTCGATCGCTGCTCTCGGCTACTGGGAGAGCCTGTCGTTTGGCCCCTTAAACCCGTCCGTTTCGATGCGCCTGGTCATTCCGGGGGTGGTAATGTTCGCCGTCGGATTTCAGGTTGTGCTTGCCAGCCTGTTCCTGAGTATTTTGCAGCTCAAACGGAAATAAAAAAAGCCATTATACACGCCAGGTTTATGGTTTCGTGACGATCACCTGCGCAGTACACAGTAGGAGTACAATGCTTGCATTAGGTCTTGACCCAGGCACGGCCACCACCGGTTACGGCCTGGTGCGGCAACTGGACGACGGCAGTTTGCAGGCTGTCGAATTCGGGGTGATCGCTACCCCGAAGGATACGCCTGCCGCGGAACGCCTGTCCCTACTCTATCATCGTTTGAACGAAATTTTACAGCTTCATCGTCCGGAGACTTGCGCAGTGGAAAAATTGTTCTTTCAGAGAAACGTCAGCACGGCGATTGGCGTTGGGCAGGCGCGCGGCGTGCTGCTGCTGGCCCTGGCCGAAGCCGGCCTGGATGTGGCCGAATATACGCCCAACGAAGTCAAACAGGCTGTCACCGGCTACGGCTCGGCCGATAAGCGCCAGGTGCAGGAGATGGTGCGCGTCCAGTTGGCCCTCGAAAGCCTGCCAAAGCCTGACGATGCGGCCGATGCGCTGGCGATTGCCATCTGTCATTTAAGCACAAGGCGGTACGAATGATCGCGACCCTGCGTGGTGAAGTTACCCAGATCGAAGAGAATGCCCTGGTCGTGGAAATGGGTGGAGTTGGCCTGCGCGTCTTTGCGCCTGCGCCGCTGCGCGATAAATTCAAAGCCGGCGAGATCGTGCTGCTGTATACGCACCTTGTTGTCCGAGAGAACGAGCTTTCTCTGTACGGCTTTGAGACAGCGGCGGACCGTACCCTGTTCACAACTCTGCTGGGGGTGGACGGCGTAGGGCCCAAGGTGGCGCTCTCGGTGCTTTCCACCCTGAACCTGGATGCCGTGCAACGGGCCATTTTCAACGAAGAGACGGACCTGTTCTCGCTTGTCCCAGGAGTGGGCAAAAAGACCGCGCAGAAAATTGTGCTCTACCTGCACGACCGCCTGAAACCAGCCGGTGCACTGCAGGCGGTTGCGGCCATGTCTGATACGGACTCGGAAGTACTGGCGGCGCTGACCAGCCTGGGGTATTCAGTTGTCGAGGCGCAGACGGCGCTGCAGTCCCTGCCCAAGGATGCCCCTGACGATGTGGAAGAACGCTTGCGCATGACGCTGCAATATTTCACGGGATAAAGGAAGTAACGAGTAAAGAGTAAGAAGTAAGAAGGGAAAAGCAGCGGTTTTCCCGCCCATTTCCCTTATAATGCAAACAGGTTTTCCTTATTCCTTCTCCCTTTTTTCTCATTTCTTTCTCTTCACACGGAGTGACCATGCTCGATAAAAAGATTGCTTTTGTTGGTTCCGGTGCCATGGGCGAGGCCATGCTTTCCGGCCTGATCCGCCAGGGATTGTCCCGCCCGGAGAACCTGCTGATATCCGATACGCGCGCCGAGCGAGTGCAGGAACTGCATGAGAAATACGGCGTCCAGCCCTTTACCGACAACCAGCAGGCTGCCGAACATGCCGATGTGGTTGTGCTGTCGGTCAAGCCGCAGCGGCTGACGGAAGTGCTCAAGGGGTTGAAAAGCGCCGTCCCGGCCAAGGCCCTGGTGCTCTCGATCGTGGCCGGAGCGACCATTTCCAAGATTAGCAAAGGCCTGGCGCATCCGGCCGTCGTGCGCTCGATGCCCAACACCCCGGCGCAGATCAGCCAGGGCATCACGGTCTGGTTCCCTGCCCCGGCCGTTAGCGAGGCGCAGAAGGAAACGGCCCGTAGCATTCTGAGCGCATTCGGGGCCGAAGTGCCGGTGGACGACGAAAGCTACCTGGACATGGCCACCGCGCTCTCCGGCACCGGCCCGGCGTATGTGTTCCTGTTCATGGAGGCGATGATCGATGCCGGCGTGCACATGGGTTTTTCGCGGCGCATCTCGGAGCAGTTGGTGATCGAGACACTCAAAGGCTCAGTGGCTTATTACGAAATGGCCAATCAAAAAGGCGAGGCGCACGTTGCGGCACTGCGCAACCAGGTCACCTCGCCGGGCGGGACCACGGCCCAGGCCATGTATTACCTCGAGAAAGCCGGCTTCCGCACCGCGATCTCGCGCGCCGTCTGGGCCGCATACCAGCGCTCGCTGGAGTTGGGCAAAGAAGCCCCGGGGCATATCCCTGAGTCGAATCCGGCGGAAAATTCGGAGAAGTAATTTTTTATTTGTAGTTCTCTACCGTACATTTGGAAAATAGAACGCGGACGCGCCCACCCACCCTCAGGGAGCCGAAGGCCCCTTAAGGTCGGCTCTGCCCGCTGGGTATCCGCGTTCTATTTTCGGCCAGCGTGCGTTAATATATGGCAGAGAAATTTGTGGCGCTTCGATCAGGAGGAGAAAATGGGCGCCAGTGTTACCAGAGAGTTTTTATTATCTTTGTAAAACCACTGCCTACGGCAGTGAGTAGAGTGAGAAGGTTATACCGTGACGAGTAATTGAGAATGTTGGGTATGATGAGCCTCC